>Ga0315551_10000118_pt1 | contig 59881 bp, 68 predicted proteins | sample SalMarSW160290MG_FD_203678 | JGI IMG/M metagenome (GOLD analysis project Ga0315551, IMG submission 203678) | Salt marsh sediment microbial communities from the Plum Island Ecosystem LTER, Massachusetts, United States - Salt Marsh Sediment SW1602-90 ...
GATTCGTCGTCGGAGTTCGCCAACTACGTCGCCGGGCTCGAGCAGACCGGAGACGGCGCCCCGGTCGAGATCGATCCCGACCTCACCGCCGAGCTGGTGAACGAGATCGAGGACTACCTGCGGCGCCGTGGCTGAGCCTCACCGACCCTGCCGCATCCCGGCGCCCCCCACCGCGTCGTGACGGCCGACGAGCTGATCAAGTGGGTGCACCTGCTGGCTGCGGCGGTGTGGACCGGCGGCCTCATCGCTCTCGGAGTGCTGGTGGCGGCGCTGCGCCGCTCCGGGGCCTCCCGGGCCCAGCTCCAGTCCGCCGCCCGGGCCTTCGGGCGTCTCAGCTGGGTGGCGATGGCCGTCGCAGTCATCACCGGCGTGTGGCAGGTGGACCGTCTCGACTACACCTGGAGCGACCCCGCCCTGATCCGCAAGGTGGCGCTGGTGGGGCTCGTCATCGTCACCACGCTGGTGCACCAGCGCACTGCCCGGAGCAGCAGGCCCGCGGTGCGTGGCGCGATCGAGGTCGTGATCCTGATCCTCAGCATCGCCGTCTTCGGCGCCGCGGTGACGCTCTAGCCCCCGGCGCAACACGGCAAAGCACGGCCCCGGCCCGCAGGCCGGGGCTCGCCTCAGCGCTTCCTCTTGTGCCGGTTCGCCTTGATGCGCTTCCGGTACTTGTGCTTGCTCATTTTCTTGCGGCGCTTTTTGATCAGCGAGCCCATCAAAACCTCAGGTATTCATGACACGGAAACCGGCCGACCGGAAACCTGGTCGACCGGCGCACCATAGGATGGCGAACCCGGCCGCCGAACGCAAGCTGCCACCCTCGACCGGTCCTCACCGGCACCGGCGCCGGTCACTTTCGAACGCCGGCGGCGCGCAGCAGGCGGGCGTCGGGAACGGCGGTGCTGTCGGCGGTGACGAAGGCCTCCGGGTTGACGCCCGCCACGATCCGGAACGCCTCGGGAAGCTTGCGGCGGGGAATCACCGAGAACGCCACCCGCACCTCCCCCTCGAGCCCTTCGGCGTTGATCACCGTGACCCCGAAGCCCGCCTCGCGCAGTGCCGGCGCTACCTCGGGGGTACCCACCGTGGTCACCACCCGCAGCATCGTCCGACCCACCGCGAGCCAACGCTCCACGGTGGCCCCGAGCACGGTGCCGGTGGCGAATCCGGCCGCGAACGCCAGCAGCCGCGGTGGGGTGTCGAGGTTGTTGAACACCAGCCCGGCGGCGGTCACCCAGGTGAGGGATTCGAAGAAGCCGAGGGCGCCGGCGCGCCACCGGCTTCCCCGGGTCAGCAACACGATCCGGATCGTGCCGAGCGACACGTCGACGACGCGCAGACCGAAGATGAGAAGGGCCCCGAGGAAGGTTTCCATGGAGCGGGCAGTCTATCGGCCGCCCCGCCCAATCAGGCTTCGCGGCGGGTCAATCCCACCGGAACAGGGCCAGGGCCCCCACCGCCGAGACGACCAGCATCCCCACCACCACGAACCAGGAGTATCCGGCCCCGAGGTCGAGCCAGCCCTGCTGGATCACCCGCACCGCATGCCACAGCGGCGTTGCCTTCGAAGCGATCTGCATCCCGGAGCTGAGCACCTCGGTCGGCGGGCCGGCGCCCCCCAGGATCAGCAGCACGAACCAGACCAGGATCCCCACCGCCTGGGCGGATCGTGCCGTCGGCAGCACCGCCCCCAGCAGCACCCCCAACGCGGCGAAGGCGAACGCCACCAGGAAGAAGGTGCCGAGCACGAGGAGGGGATCGCGGGGAGCGTCGAAGTCGAGGGAGACCACGGCCAGCATCGACAGCAACAGGGCGTTGATCGCCGCCAGCCCGACGCTCACCAACACCTCGGCCCCGGCCACCACCCACACCGGTACCCCCGAGGCCCGGAACCGCTTCAACACCCCACGGTCCCGGTTCCCGGCGATGTTGGTGGGGAGGGTGATGACGCACACCGACGCCGCCACCAGCGCCAGGTAGGCCGGCATGTAGTAGGTGGTCGGCCCCACCCCCCGGTACACGACCACGGCCTCGTCGGTGGTCTGCGGATCGTTCCCGAACACCCCGGCGAGGATGAACAGGATGATGAGTGGCAGCGCCAGGGAGAAGAGCACCGTGAGGGGATCGCGCAGGAACAGTTTCACCTCGGTCCAGGCGAGCTTGGCGAGGGTACGCATCATTCCTCTCCCGTGGTGAGCATCAGGAACACGTCCTCCAGCGTCGGTTGCTCCACCCGGAGGTCGTCGGGAACCTCGCCTCGCTCCACCAGGCCCGCCGCCACCAGCGTGACGACCGGCCCGGAGCCTTGCACCGTCACCGCCGCACCGCGCCGTTCCACCGCCGACACCCCCCGGACCGTCCGCAGCCACTCCACGTCGTCGAGGGAGGTGGTGAACGAGACCCGGACCCCGGCGCCGTGCCGCAGGATGAGACGCTCCGGGGTGTCGAGGTCGATGACCCGCTTGTCGTCGATGATGGCGACCCGGTCGCACAGGGTCTCGGCCTCGTCCATGAAGTGGGTGACGAGCACCACCGTGGTGCCCCGGTCACGGATCCGCCGGATCAGGTCCCAGGCGACCCGGCGGGCGGCAGGGTCGAGGCCGGTCGTCATCTCGTCGAGGAACACCAGCTCCGGGTCGTTCACCAGGGCGAGGGCCACGAAGAGGCGCTGCTGCTGGCCGCCGGAGAGCTCGCCGAAGGGAGAGGATCGCTTCTCGGCGAGGCCCCATTCGATCATCACCTCCGGCCAGTCACGGCCGCCGGCGGTGATCGAGGAGAAGAGGTCGAGCGCCTCCCACACCTTGATCCGCTCCGGCAGGGCCGACTCCTGGAGCTGGGAGCCGATGCGGCGCCGCAGCCGCTCGGCGTCGTGTTGCGGATCGAGCCCGAGCACCCGGACTTCGCCACCGTCGATGCTGCGCAGCCCCTGCAGGCATTCCACGATGGTGGTCTTGCCGGCGCCGTTGGGACCGAGGATGCCGAAGATCTCGCCCTGCGCCACCTCGAAGGAGACGTCCGCCAGCGCGGTGAGGTCGCCATAACGCTTCTCGAGGTGCTCGACGCTGATCACCGGCTGCATGCAGGCTCCTCACCCGGGAACGGCCGAGAGGTAGACGTTAACCGTGACCTTCGCCTCTGGCCCAACCCGAGGGAGGATGCCACGCTGGGCGCACCGGAGGCTCGATCCAATGCGTACCAGGTCGTTCCCGACGAAGGTGACCGGCCGCGCCACAATGGCGGCGGTCCTGGTCGCGTCGCTGCTCCTCGGAGGCACCGCGGCGTTGGCCGCCGACGACACCACGACCGTCGACCACACCGAAGACTGGTACCCGGGCACCGCCGCCGGCGATCCCGCGGTGGCCCTCTACTTCGTCTACTCCGAGACCTGCCCCCACTGCGCCGAAGCGAAGCCCTTCATCGAGTACCTGGAGAACAGCTACGACTGGCTCGAGGTGACCCGGGTCAGCGTCCAGGCCGCCACCGACGAGCAGGTCGACCTCGTCATCGGCCTGATGGAGAGCGTCGGCGAGGTCTCGCCCTACGTCCCCACGTTCCTCTACTGCGAGCAGATGGACGTCGGCTACGCCGATGCCGAGACCACCGGCGCCGACCTGGAACGGAAGCTCGCCGCCTGCTGGGACGCCATCGAAGCCGAGCAGGCGCCGCCGCCGGCGGAGGAGGACGACGACCTGTCGCTGCCGGTGCTGGGCGACATCGATCCCGACGCGGTGTCGCTGCCGCTCTTCACCCTCGTCGTCGCCGGGCTCGACGCCTTCAACCCGTGCGCCTTCTTCGTGCTGCTGTTCCTGCTCAGCCTGCTGGTCCATGCCCGGAGCCGGTGGCGCATGGCGCTGGTCGGCGGCATCTTCATCTTGTTCTCGGGCCTCATGTACTTCGCGTTCATGGCCGCCTGGCTCAACGTCTTCCTCGTCACCGGCAAGCTCCGGCTCGTCACCGCAATCGCCGGGGCGATCGCCCTCGTGCTCGCCGTGCTCAACATCAAGGACTACTTCCTGCCCGGCCGCGGCCTCTCCCTCTCGATCCCCGACGAGGCCAAACCCGGGCTGTTCGCCCGGATGCGCCGGCTCACCACCGCCGGGGCGATGCTCCCGGTGATCGCCGGCACGGTGGCACTCGCCGTCGCCGCCAACAGCTACGAGCTGCTCTGCACCGCCGGCTTCCCACTCGTGTACACCCGGGTCCTCACCCTGAGCGACCTCTCCACCCCCGCCTACTACGGCTACCTGGGCCTCTACAACGTGGTGTACGTCATCCCGCTGCTCGTCATCGTCGCGGTGTTCGTCTGGACGCTCGGCTCCCGCAAGCTCAGCGAGCGGGAGGGCCGGGTGCTCAAGCTGATGTCCGGGGCGATGATGGCCGGCCTGGGCCTGGTGCTGCTGATCGTGCCGGATCTGCTGGAGAACATGCTGGCGGCCATCGGCATCATCGGCGCCGCCCTGGTGGTGACCGCCATCGTCGTCCTCATCGACCGCCGCCGCACCCCTAGCCCCGACCGGCCGTCCCCCGCCCGGCCGTCCCCCGCCGAGCGGGCACGCCGCCGGGCACGCCGCCGCTAGCGTCACGACATGCTCGTCGGCTTTGTATGCACCGCCAACCGCTGCCGCTCCCCCATGGCGGAGGCTTTCGCCCGCGTCCGCCACGCCGCTCCGGGAGTCGGTTTCGCTTCGGCCGGCACCCACGGTTTCCCCGGGGAGCAGGCCACCTCCGGCACCGTCGCCGTGATGGCGGAGACGGGGCTCGACGTCGCCGGCCACCGCTCGACGCCGTTGGCGGACCTGGCGCGCCGCCGTCCCGACCTCGTCTACGTCATGACCCCGGAGCATCGCGACCACGTCCTGGCCCACTACCCGGACCTGGCCGGCCGGGTGCGGCTGCTGCGGCCCGACGGCCTCCCCGTCGACGATCCCTACCAGGGCGACCCCGCCGACTACCGGGCGGCCAGAGACGAGATCGCCGCCGCGGTGGCGGCGCGTGCCGGCGACTGGGGTGAGCGATGACCTGAGGCGGGCGGCCTAGGTCCAGCCCTCGGTCGCCACCGGGACGGTGCACACCTCGCCGGAGTCGCCCACGACCTCTCCCATGGCGGCCATGACGGCGTCGCGGGTGGCGGCGGTGGCGAAGGCGATGGTGCTGGGTCCGGCGCCGCTCCAGGCTGCGTGGAGCGCACCTGCCTCACGGGCTGCCGCCGCCAGCTCCCCGGTGACCGGAGACAGCGGGGCGCGCAACGACTCGTGCAGCTCGTCACCGGCCGCGGCCGCCAGCGCCTCCGGGTCCCCGGTGCGGAGGCCCTCGACGAGGAACGCCATGCGGGCGACGCTGCGGGCCGCGGCGTTGAGCCGAACCGCGTGCGGCAGGGCGGCTCGCGCCTGCCGGGTCGAGAGGTGATGATCCGGGATGGCGACGACGACGACCAGCTCGGGAGCGAGCGTCAGGCGGCGGACCCGGTTTCCCGCCACCACCACCAGGCCGCCGTAGGCGGCGGCGGCGGCGTTGTCGCCGTGGCCCTCCAACTCGGCGACGATCTCGAAGAGGAGGTGCGAGGTCGGTTCCTCCCCCGCGGCGCGCATGGCGGCGGCGGCCGCCGCGGTGGTGACGGCGGAACTCGAGCCGAGGCCTCGGGTCCGCGGCACCTCGTTGCGGATCGTGAGCCGCATCGGATGCGCCACCGCGGCCTCGACCGCCCGCCGAACCAGGTCCCCGGCGGGGAGGGGCACGACGGTGTCGTGCTCGTCGAGCAGCCATTCGTCGCCGACCTCGGCCGAGACGTGGCAGCGCAGCTCGAGAGCCAGGGCGAGGCAATCGAACCCGGGGCCCAGGTTGGCCGAGGAGGCCGGCGCGGTGGCATGTCCGTTCATGGCGACGATTCCGGTTCGATGAAGCGCTGCCCGGCGGCTGGAACCGATCCCCGGATGGTCTCCTCGATCCGGTCAACGGCCGCCGAGACGTGATAGTCGCGGAATTCCGCCCTCACGTCGACTCGCAACTCACCGAGACCTCGCCGACCGGTCTCCAAGGCGCCGGCGGTGTCGGAGACCGAAGATCCTGGCGATCCGATCAAGCGGAGCGAGAATCCTTCCGATCTCATGTGTCTTCGATTGCCGCAGGCTGCAGGAGTGACCCTTGACTTCGCCCAGACTCCGATATGTGCCAGGGCTCGACGGCCTGCGGGCGCTGGCGGTTGGCGGCGTGCTCCTCTTTCACCTTCGCCTTCCCGGGACGATGCTCGGATGGACGGGAGTGCAGCTCTTCTTCGTGATCTCCGGGTTTCTGATCACTCGCATCCTGCTCGACTCTCGTGGCACGAGCCATCCGTTTCGCTCGTTCTACGTCCGGCGGGCTCTGCGGATATTCCCCATCTACTACCTCTACCTGCTCCTGCTCGTGGTTCTCCACGGTGGCACCGGGGCCACGGCACCGCTGCGATTCCTCCCGCTCTACGCGACCTATACGCACAACATTCCCGCGGTTCTGCTCGGCGACGGCCTATTGGCGACCTCGCACACGTGGTCGCTGGCCGTTGAGGAGCAGTTCTACTGGCTGTGGCCGCTTGCCATCCTGCTCCTGCCCAGACGGAGCCTCCGCTTCTTGATCATCGGCCTGTTGGTTGCCGCGCCTCTCTGGCGTGCCGGGGTCGTGCTGATCGGCGCCAACCCCCTGCTCGCCAGTGCCACGCTGCCGAGCCAGATCGACTCGATAGCCGCAGGAGCAGCCATTGCCCTGGCCTATGACTTCGGCTACACCGCGAGGACGATCCGGCGGATCGGGTGGGTGGGACTATCGCTGGGGGCGAGCCTGGTCACGGCCCTCACGCTCGTGATCGGTTTGGATTCGTTCTGGGACTGGAACAAATGGTCGACGGCGGGCCCAGGCTTTCTCTACTTGACCGGGATCGCCATTGTGTCCGGGAGTCTGATCGCGCTCGTGGTTGCCGGGGCCGTGCCAAGGTTCCTCAGGTGGCGCTCCCTGAAGCACATCGGGAGGATCAGCTACGGCATCTACTTGTACCACGCGCTCGTCTTCTATGCCGTCGCCACCAATGCTGACGCCATTCTCGCTCCGACAGGCCTCTCGACGCGGTCGGTGGCCGGCCGGCTGATCGTCGTCGTACTCAGTTTGGGCGCGACGGTGACCATGGCCGCATTGTCGTGGCGTGTCATCGAAGCCCCACTGCTGGCGGTCAAAGACCGGCTCACGATCGCGCGACCTGGTCCCGTTACGGAGCGCCCGGGAACCGGCGCGACTCCACCGGATCCCGGGATGGTCGAAGCTCGGGCCGGTGAAACGCCGCCTCCCCTGGCCGATTGATCGGTGCCAGAGCACGGCCCAACCGGCCGTCCCTCATGACGTTCCACGCCGAGTCGGGGTGATCAATCTGCGGTCAGTTGCCGGCGCGCGGTGGGCCAGCTCCGTCCAGCCCTCGAGATCGAAGAACGGGCCATGGCAAGGGAGGAGTGCACCAACCGCCCTCACACCTCGAGTTCCCGCACCTCGTCGTGGCGCACCGTGCCCCCGATGGAGGCGATCCCGCCGGCCCACCGCAGCTCGATGCGGCTCGGATGGCCGATCTCCGCGCCCTGATCGATGGAGAGGCCTCCTTCCGGCTCGGCGGCGGACGCCAGGGCGGTGGCCAGCGCCACCGCGGCACTCCCCGTGGCCGGGTCCTCGTCGACACCGGAGCCGGGGGCGAAGAAGCGAGCCCGGACGCGAGATCCGTCGCGGGCGTACACCATGGTCCCGAAGTGGTCGGAGAGCACCGTCATCGACGGAGTCGCCGCGGCGACCTCGCCGGCCCCTGCCAGTTCGAGCAGCAGATAATCCTTCGGCATCGCCACCCGCCACGCCCGCACCGGAGCGGGGAATCCGGCCGAGCGGGCGAAGGCGTTCTCGTCGCTGGGGTGTGCCGCCGCGGGGTCGATCGTGGCGTCCACCCAGGTCGTGTCACCATCCAGGCGTATCCGCACCTCACCGATGCCGCAGCGGAGGCGATCCACCCCGCCCGGGCCCATCCGGCTCAGTGACCAGGCGGCGCCGACGAGGGGATGCCCGGCGAAGGGCAACTCGTCGACCGGGGTGAAGATGCGCACCCGTGGCGTCCCCCCGGCCCGCCAGTCGACGAAGATCGACTCGGAGAACCCGAGCCGGGTGGCGACGGCCTGCATGGCGGCGGCGTCGAGGCCGGTGACGTCGTTGACGACTCCGAGATGGTTCCCTCCCTCGTCCCCTCGGGTGAAGACGCGCAGCACGTGGCACGGGCGTGACATGTCGCCGGAAGGCTACCCGCCGTCGTGACCGATTCCCCGCGGCCGCCGCCGTCCTCCTAGCGTGGGTGAGCGCATGGACGTCACCGACCTCCTCGGCCTCGACACCCTGCTCGCCCAGATGATCCTGGCAGTGGGCGCCGCCATGGTGCTCGGCAACGGGTTCGCCATCTGGCAGCACCGGCGCGGACGGCAGCCGGCCAAGGTGGAGGGGGAGTTCCGGGCCGGCCGGGTGTGGTGGCTGTTCGCGGTCGGCCTGATCATCACGCTGTGGGGGGCGGCGAGCCTGCTGGCGGGGTGAGGAGCCGCCCGCTCCCGCAAGCGGCGCCTTCGGGCAAAAGCGGGGGCGGCCGCCGGCGGAGGCGACGACAGAGCATCGAGGGCCCGGTTTCCGGTTGCGACGATGCGAGCCAGGCTGGATGCGGCCGCGTCGTTACACCGTGTAGCTCTCGCCCCAATCGAGGGTGACCAACTCGATGCCGTTCCGGCCGAGCACCTGCTTGGCGGTGCTCGTGATCCACTTCCGCCCCGGGCCGGTGAGGTAGAAGTCGTGGACGGGGATCACCTGCCGCGGTGCGAGTCTGCGGGCGAACTCCATCGATTGGTGCGTCGAGCCCCACGGGATCAGCAGCGGAAGCGCCAGGATGGGGGCCGTCGTCGTGGGCTCATAGCTGTCACCGGGGTGGGTGAAGAGCCCGTCGATCGTGTACGCCCGATTGGGTGGCGTCGCACCGGTCGGGGTGGGGCCGTGACTGACGTCCTGGGCGCTGACGCCGGGAGGATTGGCGGTGACGACCTCGATGTCGTGCGTGGCGAGCAGATTGGCCACCGACTGGTTGGCGTGCACCGTCACATTGCTCCCACGATCGAGCAGCCAGCGCACGAAGTCAGGATTGACGTGGTCGCCGTGCTCATGGGTGATGAGCACGCGCTGCACTTCCCCGATCGAGTCGAGGTCGACGGCCCCCGATTCCCAGGTGTGGATGCCCGGATCGAACAGGGTGGTGCCGGTATCGCCGGTGACGGTGATGCACGAGTCGCTGAGCCGCCTGATCGTGGTCATGGCACGACCCTAGCGATCCCTGACCCGCTGTTGGGGATGGCGGAACCAGAGCGGCGTCGTCGTGTTGCCGGCGTCGGATCGGTTCGGGATGGACCGGGTCCAGCGCCGCACCGACGGCGACGATGGCGCCGAGCACCGCCAGGAGTTCGAAGCTCTCGATGGAACGCCGCCGGCAGTCGCCCCTTCTCCGACGGATCGGTCACAGCAGCCCCAGGAGCAACCCGACCGGGTACAATCGACGCTCCAGGCGGATGTAGTTCAATGGTAGAACACGAGCTTCCCAAGCTCGGGATGGGGGTTCGATTCCCCTCATCCGCTCCAGCGAGCCCGGTGGCCACCCCCCGGAGCCGCCCGGCCGGCGTCGCTACCATCGGCCTGGCATGATCTTCTCCGATCACACCATCAAGGAAGCCGTCGCCACGGGCCGGATCGTCGTCGATCCCTACGACCCCGCCATGGTGCAGCCCTCCAGCATCGACCTGCGCTGCGACGCCGCGTTCCGGGTCTTCGAGAACCACCGCTACGCCATCATCGACCCCAAGGAACCCCAGGAGGGCCTTACCGTCCAGGTCGACGCCACGGCCGACGAGCCGTTCATCCTCCACCCGGGAGAGTTCGTGCTCGGCTCCACGCTCGAGGTCATCGGGCTCGCCGACGACATCGTCGCCCGGCTCGAAGGCAAGTCGAGTCTGGGCCGCATCGGCCTGCTGATCCACTCGACCGCCGGCTTCATCGACCCCGGTTTCCACGGGCAGGTGACGCTGGAGCTCTCCAACGTGGCCGGCCTTCCGATCGTGATCTATCCCGGGATGAAGATCGGGCAGGTGTCCTTCTACCAACTGAGCACGCCGGCGGAGCGGCCCTACGGATCTCCCGGAATGGGCTCCAAGTACCAGGGCCAATCCGGGCCCACCGCGAGCCGGGTGCATCGCGACTTCGACGACAAGGGGGAATCATGAGCGAAGAACCGACCATCGAGGAACCGGGCACCGGCGACGAGGCCGCCGCCGAGCCCGCCGCGGTCGCCACCGTCGGGGCGATCATGGTCGACTGCAACGACATCGCGGGCATGGCGGCGTTCTGGTCGGCCGCCCTCGGCCTGAGGGAGAAGAGCCGCTTCCCCGGCTTCGTGTGGCTGAGCCGGGTCAGCGAGCACGGGCCGGCCCTGGCCTTCCAGCAGGTCCCCGAGCCGCGCCGGGGCAAGAACCGCATCCACCTCGACCTCGCCACCGACGACCCGGAGCGGTTCATCGCCCGCATCGAGGAGCTCGGCGGCAGCAGGGTGGAGGAACACGAGATCTCGGGCTTCCACTGGGACGTACTCGCCGACCCCGAAGGCAACGTCTTCTGCGTGGCTTTGGCCTGAGCCGCCCCAACCTGGCCGGTTCGATCGCCCGCGGCGGATCGCCCGTGACTAGTCCACACGGCCTACTCAACAATGGTTCTCGTGAACCACGCCGCGAATGCCGACGAAGGGGAGAACAAACCTGGGCGGTGTTCCACTCCACCGGAACACAACGGAGGTCCCCTTCCCTCCGACTCCTCCTCAGAGCGGCCGTCCGGGGTCATACGCAGCAGCCCCCTCTCGAGGGGGCTGCTTCGCGATGGGGTCACATTCGAAGCGACGCCTCAGCCGGTCCGGCCCAGCTCGCACTCCCAGACCCGAGCCTCCCACACCAGGCGTGACCCGCGGGGAGTGAGGGCGACGACGCCGGCCTCGACCAGCTCCTGCAACGCCTCGGTCTCCCGCAACGTCGCCGGGAGCGGGATCACCCGCTCGGCGAGCTTCCGCATCGCCCCGTAGATGGAACGGGCCGTCCGCAAGATCGCCGCCTCGTCCTGGAGGGATCCGGTGGGAAGCAGCACCCGTCCCCCCGCCTTGAGGCGTCGCTTCGCCGCCTCCAGCATCCGGATCGGGAGCTCGCTGCCGTGGGGCCCGCCGCCGCGCCCGCTGGGGAACCAGCCGCTCTCGCGGGCGATGGGGTCGGGGATCCCGGAGACGTCGCCGATGATCACGTCGGCGACGACGTCGTCGGGGATGGGGTCGAAGAGGTCGCCCTGGTAGAAGGTGATGCGGTCGGCAACGCCGTGGGAGGCGGCGTTCTGACGGCCGACGGCGATCACATCGGGGCTGGCGTCGGTGGCGTGGACCCGGGACGCCCCCAGTTTGGCGGCGATGATCCCGAGGATGCCGGAGCCACACCCGACGTCGATGACGACGTCGTCCCGCTCGACGTGCAGCACTTCGGCCAGCATCGAGGAGATGGTGGACGGGGCGAAGGTGTGCGGCGACAGCCGCAGCTCCATCGGTCCGAAACGCCCTTTCCAGTTGAACGAGTCGAAGACCATGGGTGACTCCCCGTGTCGCTCGGGAAAAGCGTACCGGCTCCACCGGGACCCGGAACCCGAAATCACCGGGGAGAGGTTGGTCGCCCCCCTCCGCCGCGTCCGGTTGGTGGTGGTGTCGGCAAACGGCTTGACCCTGACGTTACGTCATGGTCTACGGTTCCCGTCGGAGGTACCCATGGCCCACACCATCAGCGACGTCGCCCGGCTCGCCGGAGTCACGGTGCGCACGTTGCATCACTACGACCGGATCGGCCTGCTGCGACCCAGCGGGCGGACCGACGCGGGCTACCGCCTTTACGACGACGCCGATTGTGCCCGGCTTCAGCAGATCCTTTTCTACCGGGAACTGGGGTTCGGCCTGGAGCAGATCCGCACCGCGATGGAGGCCCCCGATTTCGACCGGGGAGCAGCCCTCCGCCGCCAGCGGGAGCTGCTCTCCGCCCGGGTGGCGCATCTCACGGCAATGATCGGCGCGGTGGATGCCGCCATCGCCGCCCACGAGCGAGGAGTCACCATGAACAGTGAAGAGATGCTCGAGGTCTTCGGGGACTTCGATCCCACCGTCCACGAGGAAGAGGTCGAGGCCCGCTGGTCGGGCCCGGCGCGGGAAGAATCGCGCCGCCGCACCGCCGGCTACGGGGCCCGGCAGTGGCGGGAGATCCAGGCGGAAGCGGATGCCGTGGCCCGCCGGCTGGCGGCCCGGCTCGTCGCCGGGACGGATCCCGCCGCGCCTGAGGTCACCGACCTGGCGGAGCAGCACCGGCTCCACATCGACCGTTGGTACTACCCGTGCTCGCACCAGATGCACTCCGGCCTCGGCGACATGTACGTCGCCGACCCCCGGTTCGCCGACTACTGGAACCGGATCGAGCCCGGACTCGCCGAGTTCGTGCGGGACGCCATCGCCGCCAACGCGGCTCGGGCCGCCCGGGACGGGGACGGCGATTGATCAGACCCGGCGGGCGGGCTTCTCCAGGAAGACCAGGGTGACGCCTTCGCCCGCCTCGCGGCGGTCGAAGGCGGCGTAGCCGAGGCCGCGGTAGAGGGCGAGGTTGCCCTCGCTGCGGTCCCCGGTGAACAGCTCGAAGCGGTCGGCCCCCTGACCCAGCGCCGCCTCGATCTCGGCCATGAGCCGGGTCCCGATGCCGCGCCGCTGCAGGTCGGGAGCGACGACGAGGCGCCCGATGAAGGCGGTACCTCCCTCCACCAGGGCCCGCACCGACCCGACGATGCGCTCCTCGATCGTCGCCTTGAGCACGAGTTGCTCGTCGAGGTCGCGGCGCAGCTCGTCGAGGGTCTGGGTGAGGGGAGCGAGCCGCGGGGTGCCGTAGAGCAGGGCTTCGCTTTGGTAGGCGGCGCGCTGCAGGCAGAGGATCTCGCCGGCGTCGCCGGCCTCCGCCCGCTGCACGATCATCGGTTGCGGCGCCATGGCGGCATCGTGCCACCGGAGGCCCGCGGGTGCCAGCCCGGGCCCCTTCGCCGGGTCGTCACGGGGCCATCTCACCGCCGCGACCGCCCCGATCCGGATGCGGGGTTGGTACGAGGGTGAGTGCCTCCGGTCTGGCGTATGCGAGCCTCGCCGCGCCGTATCGCCATCCACCGCCGCTACGGGTCGTTGCTGGCCACGGATTCGGGTCCGATCCACACGATGGTCCGGTTGGCGAAGCCGCAGAATCGGGTCTTCGTCGGGGCGGCGCTCCGCCGCTAGTCCTGCGACGAACCGACCGGCGTCGCCCGGTCGCACCGTTCAGACGTCGCCGAGCTCCACCAGGAGGCGGCGCAGCAGTCCCGCCAGCTTCTCTCGCTGGCCGTCGCTGAGCGCCTCCAGCAGCCGCCGCTGCTGCGCCAAGTTCGCCGCCTGCACCTCGTCCACCAGGGCTCTCCCGGTGCCCGTGAGGTGAACCAGGATGCCGCGCCGGTCGCCGGGATCGGGGCGCCGCTCGACCCATCCCGCCTGCTCGAGCCGGTCGAGGCGGGCCGTCATCCCCCCGGTGGTGATGAGGGCCGTCGCCGCCAGCTCGGTGGGTGACAGCGCCGAGGGGGGATTGGTGCGCCGCAAGGCGGCAAGCGTGTCGAAGTCGCCTTTGCGACCCAGCCGAAAGCGGGACACGACCCGATCGAGGTCGCTCTCGAAGCGGCGGGCGAGGCGGAGGACCCGATTGACCACGGCGGCGGTCGAGGTGTCGAGATCCGGCCGGACCGCCTGCCAGTCCTCGATCATGGCGTCGGTGTAGTCACTCGTCATGGAGACTCTCCCATGCGGGCAAGATATTTCATTACCAAGCTACTTGCCATATTACTAACTGCCAAGTAGCCTATCAGCAAGTGGCGGTTCTCGCCAGGCATTCGAGAAAGGAAACGCTCGTGTTCCACCCGCTCATCCAGCTCCTCAACGGAGACGCGCCGGATTCCGGCCCGAAGGGATGGAAAGCCGGCCTCGACCGGGTCGTGGGCTGGCTTCGCACCGGCGTCCAGAAGGCCACGCCCGTCCTGAAGCGCGCCGGAACGGCCACCATCGCCGGCGGCAGAAAGGCCGGCCAGTGGACCACGTCCACCGTCGGCAAGATCCGGGGCAAGGGAACGGAAGCCGCCGAGGCCCCGAGCGCGGACCCGACCGAAGCCGCCGCCGGGGACGACGTCCCGCCCGAGGACGACGCCACCCAGTGACCGCATCCGGCCGCTCCGCTCTCCCAGCCGTGCCCGGCACGGTGGCCTGCGGCGCCGGACCCGGACGCCACTCCTCACCAATCCGACCGTGACGCGACGCACCATCGGGTGGCGGGAATGGATCGCCATGCCGGACCTCGGCGTCGACGCCATCAAGGCGAAGGTGGACACCGGCGCCCGCTCCTCGGCGTTGCACGCCTTCGACCTGGAACGCACTCACCGGGACGGGGTCCCGGTCGTCCGCTTCTCTCTCCACCCGCTGCAACGCCGCACCCGCCCGACGGTGCAGGCCGAGGCTCCCGTCATCGACGAGCGCCGGATCCGCAGTTCGAGCGGCCGCGCCGAGATGCGGCCCGTCATCCTCACTACCGTCGTGATCGACGGCGAAGCCTGGGAGGTCGAATTGACCCTGACCCGCCGCGACACCATGGGATTCCGGATGCTGCTCGGCCGCCAGGCGGTGCGAGGGCGCTTCCTGGTCGACCCGGGCCGTTCCTACCTCACCGGCCGCCGCCGAGCCTCGTCATGAACATCGGCATCCTCTCCCGCAAGGCGTCGCTGTACTCGACCTCCCGCCTCCACGAGGCGGCGGTGGCCCGCGGCCACGACGTCCGGATTGTCGACTACCTGCGCTGCTACATGAACATCACCTCGACCCGTCCCAGCGTGCTCTTCCGGGGTGAGCCGCTCCAGTTCGAGGCGGTCATCCCCCGCATCGGCGCCACCTACACGTTCTACGGGACCGCGGTGGTACGCCAGTTCGAGATGATGGGCGTGTACCCGGCCAACGAATCGCAGGCGATCACCCGGGCCCGCGACAAGCTCCGCTCCATGCAGCTCCTGGCCCGGGCCGGGATCGGCATGCCCGTCAGCAGCTTCGCCCACTCCACCCAGGACATCGACGGCCTGCTCGACGTGGTCGGCGGCGCCCCGGTGGTGGTCAAGCTGCTCGAGGGCACCCAGGGGCTCGGCGTGGTCCTGGCGGAGACCCGCAAGGCCGCAGAATCCGTCATCGGAGCGTTCCGCCAGCTCGACGCCAACATCCTCGTCCAGGAGTTCGTCGCCGAGGCCCGGGGAGCGGACATCCGCGCCTTCGTCGTCGGCGGCAAGGTGGTGGCGGCGATGCGCCGCCAGGGAGGGCCCGACGAGTTCCGCTCCAACCTCCACCGGGGCGGCACGGCCGAAGCCATCAGGCTCACCCCCCGACAACGGGCGACCGCGGTGAAGGCGGCCAAGACCATGGGCCTCAACATCGCCGGGGTCGACATCGTGCAATCGACCCACGGACCTCTGGTGCTCGAGGTGAACTCGTCACCCGGCCTGCAGGGCATCGAATCCGTCAGCGGCGTCGACGTGGCCGACCACATCATCGCCTTCCTCGAAGAACACGCCCGGCCCGGGCGTACCCGTGACCGTGTCCGCGGCTGAGGCCCGCAACCGGCCCATCACGGTCGGGGCCGTCACCGTGCTCCCCGGATCGAGCCGCCGCTCCGAGATCCCGGTGGCGAGCCTGCCCACCGGGACGTGGCTGTCGCTCCCGGTGGCGATCGTCAACGGCCGTCGGCCGGGCCCGACGGTGTGGCTGAGCGGGGTCGTGCACGGCGACGAGATCAACGGGGTCGCCATCATCCGGCAGGTGATGGGGCGCCTCGACCCCCAGCACCTCCAGGGGGCGGTGATCGCGGTGCCGATCGTGAACGTGTTCGGGTTCGTCAACGAGTCCCGCTACCTCCCCGACCGTCGCGACCTCAACCGCTCCTTCCCCGGGTCGCCCCGCGGCTCGCTGGCGGCCCGCCTCGCCCACCTCGTCATGACCGAGGTGGTGGAACAGAGCGACCTCGGCATCGATCTCCACACCGCCGCCGGCCACAACGTCAACATCCCCCACATCCGCGGCGACATGACCGACCCCGCGACCCGCCGCCTCGCGACCACCTTCGGCGCCCCGTTCCTCCTCCACGCCCGGCTCCGCGACGGATCGCTGCGTGAGGCCGCGGTGCGGCGCGGCAAGCAGGTGCTCGTCTACGAGGGGGGCCAAATCCACCGCTTCGACGCCGGCGTCATCGACGTCGGCGTCGCCGGCATCCTCCGCACCCTGCAGTCCCTGGAAATGGGGAGCTGGGACGACCTCCCGGCCCCCGACCCGTCGCGGGTGGCGATGTCGTCCTCGTGGGTCCGTTCCCGCCGCGGCGGCATCGCCGACATCCTGGTGGATCTGGGGGAGCACGTCGGGCAGGGCGAACCGGTCGCGGTCATCGCCGACGCCTTCGGCTCCAAGCCCACCGAGGTGCGGGCCCGGTTCGACGGCTGGGTCATCGGCCGCACGCTCAACCCCCTCGTCGGGCACGGGGACCCACTGGTCCACCTCGCCGCCGATGCCGGCTCCCTCCAGACGTAGGGGCCGACCGGGCGACAAAGCCGGGGCCCGGCGGGAATCCATGCCACCATCGGCCGCGCCACCGGGGAACCCCGGGTGCACTCAGGACGTCAACTACCGGGGAATGTCCGCCGAGGGACCAGCCACCAAGGAGACCACCACCATGAACCGACCCTCACCGCTCCGGCCCCGATGGCGCCTCGCCGTCGTCGGCCTCACCTTCGCCCTGCTCGGGGCTGCCTGCGGCGGCGGGACGGCGGCCTCGAGCACCACGGTGCCGGACACCTCCACCACCGTCCCGGACACCACGACCTCCACCACGGTTCCGGACACCACGACCACGACGGTTCCGGACACCACGACCACCACCACGACGGTCCCGGCCGATACCACCACCACGCTCCCCGGAGAACCCATCGATCTCTTCTGGCGCGAGGGTGACGTGCTCGGCGTCGTCGGCGTCGCCCACGACGACGTGCTCAACGTGCGGGAGGGGCCGGGGGTGTCCTACGACATCGTCGCCAGCCTGGACCCGCTGGCCGACCACGTGGTCACCACCGGGCGGACCCGCATGATCACGCAGTCGATCTGGACCGAGGTCGAGGTGGGAGGCGCCACCGGATGGGTCAACGTCGCCTACCTCGCCTACCTGGGAGACACCTTCGACGCCACCGCCGACACCGTGGCGATGATCGGCGAGACACAGGGGGCCGAGACCATGGTCGACCTGGGGGCCATCGTCGCCGATGCGCACGCCTCGGCCGATCCCAATTCCGAGATCGTCGTCTCGGTGGCGCCCACGGTCGGGGACCTCGGCGAGATCACGTACGACGTGATCGGGCTCGGCGACGATGCGCTGTTCGGGGTTCGCCTCCACGTCTTCGGCGCCCCCGACGCCGGCGGCGAAGGCTTCACCCTCGAGTCGGTGGAGCTCACTCCGCTCTGCGGGCGTGGCGTATCCGCCGACGGTCTCTGCCTCTGAGGGCGCTCCGGCACCGGCCGGTGACTCCGGGGCGGCGCCGTGGCTCGGTGCCGCCCGCTACAGCACCGGGGTGTCGCGGCTCATGTCGGCGAAGAGGGTGAACTCGGCCAGGAACGACAGGTCGACCTTGCCGGTGGCGCCCTGGCGGTGCTTGCCGATCTTGATCTCGGCGAGGCCCTTGGTCTCCTCAGCCTCCGGGTGGTAGTACTCGTGGCGGTAGATGAAGAGCACCACGTCGGCGTCCTGCTCGATGGCGCCGCTCTCCCGCAGGTCGCCGAGGTGGGGGTGCTTGTCCTCCCTCGACTCCAGCGCCCGGTTGAGCTGGGACACCGCGATCACCGGGACGTGCAGCTCCCGGGCGAGGTTCTTGAGGTTACGGCTGATGGTGGCGATCTCCTGCTGGCGGTTCTCACCTGCGGTGCCCTGCATGAGCTGCAGGTAGTCGACCACCACCAGGCCGAGCCCGGGGCGGCGGCGGAGCCGCCGGCACTTGGCCCGGATCTCGGTGACGGTGAGCCCGGGCGAGTCGTCGACGTAGATCGGCTTGTGGTAGAGCACGCTGGCGGCGTGTGACAGCTTGCTGAAGTCCGACTCCGTGAGCTGGCCGTTGCGGAGACGCCGGGAATCGATCCGGCCCTGGGAGCTCAACAGGCGGGTCACCACCTCCTCCCGGCTCATCTCCAGCGAGAAGATCGCCACCGGGACGTCCCCGATGGCGACGTGCTGGGCGATGTTGAGGGCGAGGGTGGTCTTGCCCATGCCGGGTCGGGCCGCGATCACCACCAGGTTGGTGGGGTGGAGCCCGGCCAGCTCCCGGTCGAGGTCGCGGAACCCGGTCGAGATCCCGGTGACGTCGGCGCCGAGCCGGTTGAGCTCTTCCGCCCGCTCGATGGCGGGCCCCAGCAGCGGGTCGATCAGCTCCAGACCGTCCCCCACCCGCCGCTCCGACACCGCGAACACCGCCTGCTCGGCGCGGTCGAGCACCTCGCTGATCGGCTGGTCGACGGCGGTCGCCAGCGATCCCACCTCGCCGCCGGCTCGCATCAGCCGGCGCCGCAGGGCATGCTCCTCGACGATGGCGGCGTAGTGCTCCACGTTCGAGGCGGTCGGCACCGAATCGAGCACCTGAGTGAGGTAGCCGACCCCACCGACCCGCTCCAGGGCGCCGGTACGGCGCAACGCCTCGGCGACGGTGACAGCGTCGATCGGCTCGTTGGCGTCGAAGAGGCCGGTGATCGCTTCGAAGATGCTCTGATGAGCCGGCCGGTAGAAGTCCTCGGCGTGCAGCTTCTCGAGGGCGATGTTGGCGGCGTCGGAGGAGAGCAGCACCGCGCCCAGGACCGACTCCTCGGCTTCGATGCTGTTGGGGGGGACCCGGAGCTGGCTCTCCCGGTCGATCACGGATGTCACGTTGTGGTCCTCCTCGTCACGGCCCCTCCTCCGCTCTCCCCTGGTTCTACAGGCCGCCTGTGACACATCCCCTGCAACCACCAGAGCGCGCGGGGACCACAGCAGGGGTCGTCCGGGGAAGGCGAAGTCGAGTGTACGAGCCGCCTCCCGTTCCCGGAAGTCCTCTCGCAGCTCGGATTTCGCGAGGCGTGCTTTCTTTTCCCGCCTTGGCCGGACCTGCCGGACGCGACCGCGCCCGGAGCGCCGGGTGACGGGCTGCGGGACGCCGCGACGGGCGGATCAGGCCGGGATGACGTCGAGGGTCACCCGGAACTCCACCTCGGGATGAGGCTGCAGGGTGACCTCGTGCAGGCCGATCTCCTTGATCGGGGTGTCGACCCGCACGATGGCGCGGTCGACCTCGATCCCCGTGAACTTCTTGATGGCGAGGGTGACGTCGGCGGCGCTGACGGATCCGAAGAGCTTGCCTTCGTCACCGGATCGGGCCGCCACCACCACCCGCGACCCGACGAGGGCCTGGGCGAGCTGCTCCGCTTCGGTCTTGGCTCGGGTCTCGGCTTCCTCCCGGGCGCGGCGCATCGATTCCGCCTGGCGCACCGCCCCGGCCGTCGCCGCCACCGCCTTCCGCTTGGGGAGGAGGAAGTTGCGGGCATAGCCGTCGGCGACGTCGACGATGTCGCCCTTGCCGCCCAGATCGGGCACGTCGGTGGTGAGGATGACCTCCATCAGGACCGTGTCTGGGCGTAGGGCAGCAAGGCCATCTCCCGCGCGTTCTTGACCGCGAGGGCGATGCGGCGCTGGTGGATCCCACAGGCGCCCGTCACCCGGCGGGCCCGGATCTTGCCGCGGTCGGACATGTACTTACGGAGGACGGCGACGTTCTTGTAGTCGATCGGCTCGGCGCCCTGACGGCAGAACTGGCATACCTTCTTCTTGCGCCGCGCATCGGCCGCCGAGGGGCGTCTGGTGCGCTTGGCGCGCTTCTTCGGGGGCATGGTCGGTGTCCTCCTTGGAACCTAGAACGGGGCTTCGTCGGGCCCGTAGTCGTCGCGGGCGGTCGGGGCCGGTGGCACGTTGGATCCGCCGCCGCCGGCGAAGTCGCCGCCTCCCGCTCGCGGGGTGCGGGTCACCGACGCCGTCGCCCACCGGACCGAGGGCCCGATGTCGTCGATGCGGACTTCGATGGTGGAACGCTTCTCGCCGTCGGAGGTCTCCCAGCTCCGCTGCTCGAGGCGCCCGGTGACGATGACCCGGGTGCCCTTCTGCAACGACTCGGCGACGTTCTCGGCCATCTCACGCCAGCAGGTGCCTCCGAAGAAGCTGGTCTCCTCCTGCCACTCGTTGTTGCGGTCCTGGTAGCGGCGGTTGACGGCGAACCGCACCCGGGCCATGGCGACGCCGGACGGGGTGAATCGCAGCTCGGGGTCGTCGACGAGGTTTCCGATCAGGGTCACACTGTTGTTGCTCATCGCTGCTCTCTCCGCTCTCCGTTACTCATCTCGGTCAGTGTGTGGAAGGGGTGCGACACAAACCGGCGTCACGCGGCGTCGCGCCGCATGATCTTGTGCCGGACGATGGCGTCGTGGAGGCCGAGAGCCCGGTCGAGGCGCTGCACCAGCTCGATCTCCCCCTCGAACTGCAGCACCGAGTAGTACCCCTCGTGGACGTGATCGATCTCGTAGGCGAAGCGCCGCTTCCCCCAGAAGTCGGTGTCGGTGACGGAACCGCCGTCGGCGATCGCGGTCTCGACCTCGCCGATGTGGGAGCGGACGTCCGTCTCGGCCATCTCGGGCCGGTGGATCATCATCAGCTCGTACGAACGCAAGAAGCATCACCTCCTCTGGACACCCGCCGCAGCGAGAGGCCCCCGGACGCTCCGGGAGCAGGGGTGTTCGTAAGCGGGGGGATTGTAGCCGCGGCCCGGTGGTTGAACCAGCCGGCGCTGCTTCAGGGGGCCTCCAGTTCCAGCACCGCGCCGTCCCCGGGCGCCGCTTGTGAGCCCGCCGGGGACTCGAGGGCGTAGCGGTAGACGCCGGCGGACTGGTACAGCGGGCAGGGATCCGCCGGGCACGGTTCCATGGTGAGACCGTCGACGAAGGTGCCGGCGGCGTCGAAGAACCAGATGTCGAGCGGGATCAGGGTGTCCTTCATCCAGAAGGCGCTCGTCGTGTCGGCGGGGAAGACGAAGAGCATCCCGTCCAGCTCCCCGAGGTCGGTGACGCCCATCAGACCCTGGGTGCGCCGGGCTCCGGTGTCGGCGACGGCGACCTGCAGCGGCCTCCCCGCCACGACGACGTCGTCCCGCGGGAATTCGGGGAGGACCTCCGGCCCGGTGGGGGACGGCGCGGCGGTGATCGGCGACGTGGTGATCGGCGGCGGCGGCGAGGTCGTGATCGGCGGGGTCGTGGTGGAAGCGGCCCCGACGCCGCAGCCGGCGACGGCCAGCGCCAGCACGATCAGCAGCGTCCCGCGTCCCTTCGACATGGAGGCAGCCTACGACCCGGGTCCCGGTACCCCGCGACCGCTAGCGCTCCATCGCCTCGTCGGCGAGCAGGTGGTCCCCCTCCGGCCCCTCTGCCCGGAAGAGGGTGGCCCCCTCCCGCAGCTCCCGCAGGATGGCGGCCGACTCGGCCGGCATGTGGTAGGTCTCGGCCTCGGCCGGGAAGGTACCACTCTGGACGTCGGCGAAGAACGCCTCCACCGCGGCGACCGCGGTGTCCGCCAGGTCGGCGTACTGCCGCACGAACTTGGGGAGCGGCCCGCCGCCGAGGCCGAGCAGGTCGTGGAACACCAGCACCTGGCCGTCGCAGGCCGGGCCGGCTCCGATGCCGATGGTCGGCACCGTCACCTCGGCGGTGATCATCTCGGCGACCAGATCGGGCACCCCCTCGAGCACGATGGCGAACACCCCGGCGTCGGCCAGCACCCCCGCCTCCGAGATCAGCTCGTAGGCGTCGGCCGCCTGCCGGCCCTGTACCCGGTAGCCGCCCATGGTGTGCACCGACTGCGGGGTCAGGCCGAGGTGGCCCATCACCGGGATCTCGGCGTCCCGCACCGCCTCGATCATGGGGAGCCGCTTGCGGCCGCCTTCCAACTTGACGGCGCCGGCGCCGCCCTCCCGCACCAGGCGCCCGGCGTTGCGTACCGTGTCCTCCGGCGACGTGTGGTAGCTCAGCCACGGCATGTCCCCGACGACGAGGGCATGGGGCTCGGTGAGGGTGACGGCCCGGGTGTGGTACACCATCTCGTCGACGGTCATCGCCAGGGTGTCGCCGCGCCCCAGTACGACGTTGGCGACCGAGTCGCCGACCAGGATCACGTCGGCTCCGGCCCGGTCGGCGATGCGGGCCGTCGGGGCGTCGTAGGCCGTGATCATGCGGATCTTGTCGCCGCCCTTGCGGGCCTGGATCTCGGGGGCGGTCACGGGTGCCGGCATGATGATCGTGGTCCTTTCTCCCCACCCTCCGGGTTGGGGGATGCCTGGTGACGTCGTCGGATCCCACCTCGTCGCCTCGGCCGCCCCGTCGGGGTCGCCCGTGCCGCGGGCCATCCACAACGGGGAACCCTACCGGCTCGCCGGCCATTCCCCGCCGCCGGGGGCCGCTACGGTGACGGCATGGCACGCCGAGACATCACGATGACCCCCGAGGAGGTGCGCCGCTTCCTCGCCGCCGGCACCACCCTCGAGGTGGCGACGCTCGGCCCCGACGGCCATCCCCACCTCGCCCCGATGTGGTACGTCGTCGAGGACGACCGGATCGCCTTCCGCTCGTACACCAAGTCGCAGAAGATCGTGAACCTGCGGCGCGACCCCCGCCTGACCGTGCTGCTCGAGGAGGGCCTCGCCTACGCCGAGCTGCGCGGGGTGATGATCAAGGGAACGGCCCGCCTGATCGACGACCCCGCCGTGGTGCTCCGCCTCTACGGCCGCCTCGCCGCCAAGTACCCGATGCTGGGGCCGGAGCTGGTGGAGCTGGACGGGGCCGCCCTCGAGGCCACCTTTGGCCGCTTCGCTGCCAAGAACACCGTCGTCGTCGTCGAACCCACCACCGTCATCAGCTGGGATCACCGCAAGCTGGGCGGTTCCTACTGAATCCGAACCGGTCGGACGGGGTGGTGGAGTCGCCGCTCCGGCGCCGGGAGGGGCCGTGACGCCGACGCGGCCGGTTTCGGCGAACCCCGGCCCTCCGTCATAGACTCCGCCCATGGTCGTGGGCATCGTGCTACTGGCAGTGGGCGTCGTCGTCGCCGTGGCGTGGATCGTGATCGCCTACAGCCGCGCCACCACCGCCCGCTGGACCGAAGCGGCGGACCGCCTCGGCCTCCAGTACCAGCCGGGCAAGGTTTTCAGCAGGGCCGCCCTGATCGGGACCCTCGCCGGCCACCCGGTCCGGATCGACACCGTCAACCGTGGCAGCGGGAACCAGCAGCACATCTACACCCGCTTCCGGGTCGAGTACCCGCCGAAGGGCATCGATCTCTCCCTGAGCCGGGAACACGCCCTCCGCAAGCTCACCAAGCTGTTCGGCGCCCAGGACGTCGAGATCGGCGATCCCACCTTCGACGAGGCGTTCGTCGTCAAGACGTCCGACCCGGCCCGAATGGCCGCCCTGCTCACCCCGGCGGTCCGTGACTCGCTGCTCCGCCTGCTCGCCACCTACCCGCAGGTCCACGTCGGCGACGACCACCTCTCCCTGGAGCGCTCGGGGTTCATCCGCAACGCCGACGTGCTCGTCTCCGTCACCCGCCGGCTGCTCGCCACCGCCCGTGTCATCGCCGACACCGCCGCGACCGCCGGGACCGACGGCCTGATCGACGCCCGCAACCGCGGCGAGCTGCGGGCCGTCGCCGAGCAGTTCGGCGACCTCGTCGCCGCCGAGCCGGACGACGTCGACAACCGGCTGCGGGAGATGGACACCCTGGCCGCCGCCGGCGAGCACGAGGCCGCCGCCGAGCGCCTCACCGCCCTCGAGGAGCTGCTCCCGTCCGATCCCGAGGTCGCCGGGTGGAAGCAGGCGCTGCAACATCCCGCCCCGCCACCCTCGTCCCCCGGCGAGGCGAGCGACGACGCCGATCCGATCGCCACCGCTCTCTTCGGAGGCGACGACCTCAGCTTCGAGACCCTCAGCAAGTTCAACCGCGCCTACCGCGGGCTCCCGATCCACTGGCGGGGACGGGTCAAGGAGGCCCGTCCCTTCCGCCACGATCCCGACCTGGGGACGGGGCCCGGGGTGCGGGCCGCTGTCACCGTGGCCCGGGTCGCCAACGACCTCTACGGCAACACCGAGGTCGACGTGATCGCCGGGCTCCCCGACGACGCCGGCCGCCGGCCGCTCGGCGCCGGCGACGTCGTCGTCATCGAGGGCACCCTGTCGGGCGTCGACCCGCTGTCACGCAACCTGTTCGTGAAGGACGCGGTCGCCCACTTCTGAGCGCCCGCCGGTGGCTCAGAGGCGGTCCCAAGGGATCGCCGCCACGATGAGGACGAGGGCGGCGGTGAAGCCGACCACCGTGGTCAGGTCCGCCCGCTCCGGACGCCGCCGCGCCATGACCACCCCGGCGTGGGCGACGGCGGCCGCCGCCAGCATGAAGATCGGGTGGATCACCTTGAAGAAGAACGACTCGTTCCACCCCTCGTCGAAGACCCAGAGGACGATCCCCAGCAGCACCTGGACGTCGATCACCATCACCGCCACCCGCGGGAACGCCGCTCCCGCCGTGGTGACGCCGGAACGGCGCAGCAGGGCGAGGACGATTGCCGCGGCCACCGCCACCAACACCAACCAGCGCACCCAGGAGTGCACGTCCTGCAAGGTCTCCACCCGGTCTCCTTCCTCGATCGCTCCATTCAAGGTCGGAGGAGCCCGCGGGGGCAAGTGGCGGCCTTCCGCCGCGGGAGGTCGCGAAACCACGCTATATCGGTTCGCTATATCTATATCGAAACGATATACTCACCATCATGCTGGATTTGGCAATACTCGGGTTGCTCCGGAAGCACCCCCACCATGGTTACGAACTCAGGCGCCAGCTGGCAGAGCTCGGGTTCCTGCGGGTGTCCTTCGGATCGCTCTACCCCGCCTTGCGGCGGCTGGAGAAGCGCGGGCTGATCGAGGCACTCCGCCAGACGGGGCGGCGCAAGGCGTACCGGCTCACCGAGAAAGGTGAGGGCGAATTCGCCCGCATCCTCGACAGCGACACAACCGAGACGGAGGAGGACCGCAGGTTCAACATGCGCCTCGCGTTCTTCGAGTATCTCGAACCACCGGCCCGGTTGCGCACCCTGAAGCGGCGCCGCAGCCAGATCGTCGCCCGGCTCACCGACGCCCGCAAGGCGTTGCGGAAGGTCCCGACCGAGGGCCCGGTCGATCACTACACGATGGCGCTACTGAAACACAACGTAGGGGCAGCCGAGGCCGACATCGGCTGGCTCGACGAGCTCATCGCCCATGCGCGAGCCGAGCACGACGTCGACGCCCCTCGGATGCTCATGGGAGGACAGCAATGAAGAAGGTCAAGGTCGCGATCGTTGGTCTCGGCAACTGCGCCAACTCACTCATCCAAGGCGTCGAGTACTACCGCAACGCCGATCCCAGCGAGGACGTCCCCGGCTTGATGAACGTCGTGCTCGCCGGCTACCACGTCGGCGACGTCGAGTTCGTCGCCGCCTTCGACGTGGACGCCACCAAGGTGGGCGAGGACATCGGCAAGGCCATGTGGATGGGTCAGAACAACACCATCCGCTTCACCGACGTCCCCGAGATCGGCGTCACCGTGCAGCGCGGACCCACCCTCGACGGGCTCGGCAAGTACTACCGGATGACTATCGAGGAGTCGGCAGCCGAGCCGGTCGATGTCGCCGCGGCCCTGCGGGAGAGCGGCGCCGACGTGCTGGTCAACTACCTCCCGGTCGGGTCCGAGGAGGCGGCGCGGTTCTACGCCCAGGCGGCGCTCGACGCCGGGATCGGCATGGTCAACTGCATCCCCGCCTTCATCGCCTCCGACCCGTCCTGGGCCCGCAAGTTCGAGGAGGCCGGCGTGCCCATCATCGGCGACGACATCAAGTCGCAGGTCGGCGCCACCATCCTCCACCGCAACCTGGCCAGGCTCTTCGAGGACCGCGGGGTCACCGTCGACCGCACCTACCAGCTCAACGTCGGCGGCAACATGGACTTCAAGAACATGCTGGAGCGGGAACGGCTCGAGTCGAAGAAGATCTCGAAGACCCAGGCCGTCACCTCCCAGCTCGACAACGGCATCGCGGCCGACAACGTGCACATCGGGCCGTCGGACCACGTCCCGTGGCTGTCGGACCGCAAGTGGGCCTACATCCGGCTCGAGGGCCGCGCCTTCGGCGACGTCCCGCTCAGCGCCGAGCTCAAGCTCGAGGTGTGGGACTCTCCCAACTCGGCCGGTGTCGTCATCGACGCGGTGCGTTGCATCAAGCGGGCGATCGACGACGGGATCGGTGGGCCGCTGCTCGCCCCGTCCTCGTACTTCATGAAGAGCCCGCCGGTGCAGTACCGGGACGTCGACGCCCGCAACAACGTGCAGGCGTTCGCCCGGGGTGAAGACCCCACCAGCGGAGACCTGGAGCGCTACCTGGCCTCCTGAGTCCCACCGACGGCGAGTCGAGGAGGGGGCGCCCCACGGGGCGCCCCCTCCTCATGGGGCGGCGGCGTCGTCGGGCGGCTCCTCGGGGACCGGGAGCGCCTCCGCGTCGTAGCGGCTTGCCGGGTTCCACAACATCCATCCCAGGCCACGCTGCTCCGACTCACCGATCTCGCCCAGGATGCTGCCGCTCGAGTAGCTGAACGCCTGCAACCAGGGGCGCAGCACCGCGGTGCCCTCCAGCCGGGCCATGCCGTCGTCGAGAGCGTCGGCCACCACCGCGGCGGGGTGATCGGCCGGGTCGTCGAAGCCGAGCCAGCCATCGTCATAGTGGTTCGGGTAGACCATGGGGCTCAACACGTCGACCACCTCCGACAGCTCTTCGGGCCGCTGCCCGATGCCCTGGTCGTCGGGCGACGACAGCACGATGGCGAAGATGTCGGCCGCCACCGCGCACCCCTCGGGATGGAGACGCTCGCGGGCCTCGGAGAGGAACCCGACAACGGCGGCGATACGATCGGCCTCGGTGGTGGGGTGGCTGGTGCGGGCGGCCCGCCCCGTCACTCCCGCCGGGAACCGGACGTAGTCGAACTGGATCTCGTCGAAGCCGAGGGTGCACGCCTCCACTGCGAGCTGCAACGGGTACTCCCAGTTGCTCTCGTCGGTGGGGTCCATCCACGATCCCGCCAGCTTGTGCTCGGGACGTTCCCGGGACCGCACCGGATCTTCGAACACCGCGATGCGACCGATGGTGTAGAGGTCGTGCCGGTGGGCCGTGGCGAGTAGAACGGCCGGGTCGTAGCGGGGCTCGACCGCCCCGATGTCCCACGCCTCCTGCACCTCGGTGGCGTAGTGCACGGCGCCCGACTCGTCCTTGGCGTCGAACACCAGGGCGTTGACCTCGGACCCGTCCGCCATCTCCACCAGGGAGGCGAAGGTGGCAGGGTCGGCCGCGGCGGCGGCGATGACCCGCAGCGCCCGTACCCGGCGCGGCTGCAACGTCACCGTCAACGGGCTGCCCGTGCCGTCGAAGTCGAACTCAGCCGGCTCCCATCCGGGGCGGGTCACCAGCACCGTGGTGGCCGGAACGTCGTCGAGGTGGAACGTCCCGGATGCATCCGTCTCGGTGGGGCCCGTCCCGGCGGTGACGACGGCCTGGGCGAGGGGGGCGCCGTCGGGCGTGACCACGGTGCCGTCGAGGGGAAACCGAGGGGGCAGCGTCGTGGTGGTCGTGGTGGTGGAGGTCGTCGTCGTCAGCGGCGGCAGGGTGGTGAGCGGGGCGGCGGGCTCCGCTTCGGCGTCCCCGGTGGTGGGAGCACAGGCGGTCGTCAGCACCGCGACCAGGAACAGCCCGGCGAGACGGCGCCCGGCCGGTGGCGCCGGTGAGGACGCCGCCGCCTTCAGAGCCGCTCCCGCAGCCAGGCGATGTCGGCGGCCTGCCCCCCGTCGTCGTCGGGTGTCTCCACCACCACCGGCGCGGCCGCCTCCCGCACGAAGCCGACCAGGAGATCCTCGGGGATCATGCCGTGCCCGAGGTTGGTGTGACGATCGCGGCGGCTGTCGTGCGGATCACGCGAGTCGTTGCAGTGGACCAGGCCGATGCTGCCGGTGTGGGACCGCACCTTGGCGACGGCCTCGGCCAGGTCCTCACCGGCCGCCCAGGCGTGGCAGGTGTCGAGGCAGACCCCGACGTTGAACTCCCCGATCGCCTCCCACAGCGGGCCGTAGTTCGCCAGCTCCCGTACCACGGCGTTGCCGCCACCGGCCGTGTTCTCGATCAGCACTGGCACCGACCACGGCCCGGCCCCGGTGAAGACCTTGCGCCACCGTTCGAACCCCACCGCCGCCTCCTCGTCGTCACCGACGTGGCCGCCATGCACGATCACCCCGGCGGCGCCGATCGCCTCGGCCGCCTCCATCGTGCCCGCCAGGGTCTTGCGGCTCGGGACCCGGATGCGGTTGTTGGGAGAGGCCGGGTTCATGATGTAGGGAGCGTGCACGTAGATCGACACGCTGGATGCCCGCAGCTCGGCGGCGTCGACTCGGGGATTCGGGGCCTTGTAGGACTGGGGATTCGAAAGGAAGATCTGCACCAGGTCGGCGCCGCGTTCGGCCGCGGCCTGCAGCGGTGCCGCCGGGCCGACGTGGCTCCCGATCCGCACCACCTCACACCTCCCGGGTCGCGACACCCCAGCGCCGGTGCGCCTCCAGGGCGAGGTTGGCGTGGACCGCCACCTGCTCGGGCGGCACCTCCCACGAGTCGGCGTCGATCACCAGTACCGAATCCCGCCACTCCGCTCCCCACAGCGACCCCGGGTACCGGAGCGGATCGGCGACGTCGACCAGCAGCACCCGTACCGGGATGAGGCCGTCGTCCCCGTCGCTCCCCGAGCGCACCGAGCGAACCTCGTTCCACGGGATGGCGATCGACCGCCCCGGGCCGGCGACCCGCAATCGCAGCTCCTCGTCGGTGACCTCGACGACCGGTCTCCGGCTCGCCAGGCCGCCGAGCGACACCAGGGCCAGCGCACCGCCGGAGACGAGGAACAGAGTGCCCCAGATGAGATCGACCCGACGCTCCACGGTACCGCTGGAGGTGAGGAGGCCGTCGTTGTCGGTCTCCGGCGGGCTGGAGACCCGATGGACCCAGACGATGTCGACGGCCGCCAGCAGCAACAGCACGCCGGCCAGGCCGAAGAGGAGCTGGCGGATGGCGGAGCGTTCGACCCGGAGATGGATCATCCCGCCACTCCCAACTCCTCAGGGGTGGCCAGGGCCACCAGCGGGATCCCCAACCCGGCGAGGCGGCGGGCCGCGGTGCCGGCGCTGCGATCGACGAGCACGATGGCCTGGGCTACGTCGATGCCGGCGGCACGGAGCACTTCGACCGCTTCCACCATGGCGCCGCCGGTTGTCACCGTGTCCTCCACCACCGCCACCCGGTCTCCCGGACCGATCGGGCCCACCAGCCGTCCGCCAGCGCCGTGTCCCTTGACCTGCTTGCGGATCGAGAAGGCCTTGAGGGGACGATCGGCCAGGACCGCGGTGGCGACGGCGACGGGATCGGCTCCCATCGTCATCCCGCCCACCGCGGTGACATCCTCGTCGAGCACGGTGAGCACGCAGCGGCCCACCAGCCGCCCGCCCTCACCGTCGTAGGTGGTCTGCCTGCCATCGAGGTACCAGTCTGACACCTCTCCCGAGCTGAGCGTGAAGGGACCGTCGGTGCGCAGTGCACGGGAGACGAGATGGGCGATGAGCGCGCCGCGGATTTCTTCGGAAATATCCAAAATCCCTCTCAAGTTTCGGCGCCCGGTCGCCGATAGCGTAACTCAGACAGGATGCCTTCCTACCTCCCGTCTAAGCCCGAACCAAAGGCCGCCAGATGGCGGCCTTTGGTTCATCCGGGGTCGGAACGGGCTCAAGCTTCCAGCTCCCGCGGCCGATGATCTCGGTAGTAGGGAAACTCCTTCTCCTTCCGTACTCACACCGGCAGCCGCCGCTAAGGCGGCTGTTGGTGTATCTCGGCTTCCCCGCCCCTCGACCCTCCTGCCCACCCTCCCCTTGCGAAGGGGAAGGTTCCCCCGCCGTAGGAGGGCGGCGCAGAGCCCACCGAAGATGGACGATCCGGGCAGGGAAGAGCTCCTCGCAGCCCCGGCACCTCCGGCCGCTGCGGCCGGGAGGGTCACCCGCAGCCGCCCGACCTCGCACCCCCTCGGCGAACTCCGCCAGCTCTGCTGGCACCTCGCCAGGTCTCCCTTCGACAAGGGGGGAACGGCACGGCAAGACGGCGCCCCGGCCTCCAGCACGGTTGGGGGAGAGGGTGTTTCGCCGGCAGGAGCGGCTACCGGCCGTAACGGCGCTCCCGGCGGGTGAAGTCCCGTAGGGCCCGCAGGAAGTCGACCCGGCGAAAGGCCGGCCAGTGCACGTCCACGAACGAGTACTCGGCGTAGGCCGCCTGCCACAGCAGGAACCCCGACAGGCGCGCCTCGCCGCTGGTGCGGATCACGAGATCCGGATCGGGGAGGCCGGTGGTGTAGAGATGGGCCGCCAGGCTGTCGGCGTCGATGTAATCCGCCATCTCATCGGCCGGGACCCCCGATCGGGCGAGCCGGTTCACCAAGTCACGGGCGGCATCGACGATCTCCTGCCGGCCTCCGTAAGCGAGGGCGATGGTGACCCGCCGCCGCCCGGTGGGACAAGCGTCCTCCAGCGCCTTGGCCGCCTCGGCGAGGCGGGGCGGGAGCAGATCCAGGCTCCCGATCAAGCGCACGGCGACGTCGTGGCAGAACACCGACGACGGGATCTCCGCAAACAGCTCGCACAGCACGTCGTAGTAGGGCTCCAGCTCCTCACGGGGCCGCGCCAGGTTCTCGGTCGACAGCAGCCAGCAGGTCACCGCCTCGATCCCCAACTCGTCGGTCCAGCCCAGGAACTCGACGACCTTGTCCATACCGACCCGGTAGCTGGCGGCGTAGTCGGGGAGTCCTTCGGCCCGGGCGTAGCGGCGGTGCCCGTCGTGGATCACTCCGATGTGACGCGGCAACTTGCCGCGATCCAGCCGGGAGAGGAGGCGCGCCTCGTAGAGGCGGTAGAGAGGCTTCTTGACGAGGTCTTCGAGCGTCCGCACCCTCATACTCTATTGGAGGCTTCGCATTAGGACCGGCCGCGGTGACCAGCCGGAAGGCATCCGCGAGGCTACGGGAGCTTGCCATCCGATGCGTCCCACGACGCCCCGGAGTGGATCACCACCGCCGTCCCCGGTACCGCAGCCTGGCGGGCGGCCACCAGCTCCCGCATCATCGCCGGGGGATCGATCGACGCCGCCGGGCCGCTGATCACGACGGCGAACGACGGCACGAGACGGATCGCGTCTTCGTCGTCGAACACCATCGGCACCGTCTCCAGGATGTGCTCGATGCGGGCGATCACCGCCGGCACCCCACGCTCCTCGAGCATCGGCATCACCGCCAGCAGCCCCTCCTCGTCGATCCGTCCGACGGTGTCGAGCCGGCGCAGGCATGCCCCCACCAGCGCTCCGGCGTGGCGCAGGGCGTCTTCGAGGCCTTCCTTCCCGAAGCGCTCGGCGACCCGTTCCAGGGCGGAGATGCCGACGAACATGACGGCGAATGTCTCACCGGATCGGGCATGGCGGGCGACCGCCTTCTCCAGCACCTCGAGGAGCCCGTTGGCATTCGGGAGGCCGGTGACGATGTCAGTCGAGGCCAGCATGTCGAGCTGGAGGCGTAGGACCCCGTTGTTGAACAGCACCTCCTGGAGCTCTGCCTCCAGAGCATCGATGCGGGCGGTCGCCTCCTCCAGATCCCGCGGGGGCGGACCCTCCGCAGCGGGGTGGTGCACGGTTCCTTCTTCGTTCGCCATCTCTCCCCCAGGTGCCGGGACAACCCAAGGCGGGCTCACCTGGAAAACTACTCCGCGCGGGACGGCTACACCCGGCGCGCAGCCTCCTCGGGCATTTTGGTCACGGGCCCGCGCGGTACCTCGACGACCGCCCGCGGCTCGATTCAGTCGAGCCGCTGCACCATGATGTCGGCGTCGCCGTCGTTCCCGACGACGACGAATCCCTCCGCCCGGTAAAGGAGGGAAGCGGGATTGGCCCGCTCCACGCTGAGGCTGACGGCGGTGATGCCGGCCCGCCGGGCCCGGGCGGCGAGGTCCCGCAGCAGGGCCCGTCCCACCCCGCGCCGGCGCCACGGGGCGGTCACCGCCAGGCTCAGCTCGGGAGTTTCGGCGGCAACGAACCCGAACCCGGGATCGGCCTCGTCGAAGAAGCGGAGCCAGGCGGCCCCGAGCGGTCGGTCCGCCTCGGTGGCGACGACGCCGATCTCCTCCGGGCCCGGCCAGCCGGCGACATAGTGGGCGAGGGACGGCTCCCCCAGCACCGCCGCCAACGGGATGGCGCGACTCGGGGCCCAGTTGACGGCCTCCACCAGCATGAGGGTGAGGAACGGCAGATCGGCGCCGGTGGCGGAACGGAGAGAGACGTCGGGATGCATCGGCTCCAGCATGGCGGCGGTATCCGGTGCGGCACAAGAGGTTTCCGGGTCGGCGGGAGGCACCGTGCCCGGGCCAGAACACCACATTCGGCCGTGTGACCTGCAAGGATGGTGCCGAACACGCCTGTCCCCGGAGGTTCATTTCATGGCGATGTCCAAGGAGCACAAGGCCGCTCTCGCGCAGGGACGACGCGAAGCGCGCACCATCAAGGCCTATCTCGAGAGTCTCGCGAGGCGCAAGCCGGGCCGCCCGGTCACCGTCGAGACGTTGCGGGAGCGCCTGGCGCGACTCGGCGACCAGGTGGCCGCGGAGCAGGATCCCCTGAAGCGAGTCGATCTCGTGCAGAAGAAGCTCGAGGCGGAAGAGGCGCTGGCCCGGGCCGAGAACGTCGCCGACAACGCGGCGTTGGAGCAAGGGTTCGTCGCCACCGTCCAGAGCTATTCGGCGCGAAAGAGCATCACCTATGCGGCGTGGCGTGAGGCGGGAGTCCCCGCCGCGGTGCTCCGGCGGGCGGGATTGACCCGCGGGAGCTGATACCCGGCGGTCATCACCGCTCGGAGCGGCGCGGCGCCGCTGAGTCGGGTCCGTGCCGGCACGGCCGCGCCACGAGACATCGTTTCCGCCACCCCGGATCGAGAGAGCGTTCGACATGAACGCTTCTCCCAGAATCTCGATCGCGGTACGCTGCTCTTCGTGGACGTCTCTCGAATTCCGCTCGGCAAGATGCAGAATCCCGTGCGCGGTTTCCTTCACGGTTCGGCCGCGGTGGCCGCCGTCGTCGGAACCGTGGTCCTCATGGCTCGAGCGGAGACGTGGCCTGCCCGCATCGCCGTCCTCGTCTTTGGGCTCGGCATGCTCGCCCTCTACACGACGAGTTCCTTGTACCACTCGATCCCGTGGCAGGAAGTCTGGAAGCGACGGATGCGCCGGGCCGACCACTCGATGATCTTCGTGCTGATCGCAACCTCGTACACCCCGATCGCCGTCATCGTGCTCGACGGCGGTTGGCGCTGGAGCGCCCTGGCGGTGGTGTGGGCCATTGCCGCCACCGGCATCATCCACAAGATCGCCTCGAAGAACGCCGACCGCAACGCCCTCTCCATCGCCCTGATGGTGACACTCGGCTGGATCTCGGCACCGATCATGATTCCGCTCGCCCAGCGCGCCGGCGTGCTCGCCGTGGTGCTGATAGGTTTGGGTGGAATCCTGTACACCGTCGGGATGGTGTTCCTGGTGACGGGCTGGCCCAAGCTGTGGCCCCGGGTGTTCTCCTCCCACGAGCTGTTCCACGTCTTCGTGGTGGCCGCCTCTGCCCTCCACTACGCGGTGGCGTTCCGGTACGTAGTGCCGCTGGCGGGCTGACCGGTCGCCCGGGCCCGGGCTTCCTGTCACACCCGGCCGATACGGTGCGGATCATGGAAGCCAAGAGCTTGCCCTCTTCCCACGACCTCGAGCGCCTGTTGACGGCCGCCGGCATCGACTTCACCGTCGTGACGCGTTGCCCCGACCCGGCCTGCGAGGTGTGCGCCCCGGTGGCGTTGCCCTCGGCCGCCTGACCGGATCCGGGTCCCGGCGGAGTGCTCCTACCGGGCCCCTCCCGGGATGGCAGCCATGGCCGCCCCCGCGGCCCGCCGACACGCCGTCGTCCAGCCATGGCCCCGGCTCCGTTGCCACCGGTACCGACACGTCCGGCGGCGGGACGACGCCTCCTATGCTCTCGGCCGCCATCCCCCGCGCCCCCCGGTGACGGGCGTCGCACGCTTCTCGTGCCCTGTCGAATTCGGGCCGCCCGGAGCCGGCCCTAAGCTGTGACGCTCGCGACGCTGCTGCCTCTTCTCGATGACACTTCGAGGAGCCATGACGATCACCCAACGCCGCCGCCGGCGTCTTCCTGTGAGATTCACCACCCGCACCATCGGACTCGGAGCGGCGCTCGTCGCATTGGCGATCCCGTTCGTGTTCCACTTCGACGGCCTCTCCCAGGCCGGCCACCGCGTCTTCGCCATCTTCCTGATGGCAGTCGTGCTCTGGGTGACCGAAGCCATCCCCCTCCACGCCACCGCCGCCCTCATCATCGCCCTCGAGATCCTGATGGTGAGCAACGAGGCACTCGTCGGCCTCCCCGCCGACTTCACCCCGCTGCCCTACAGCTCCTACTTCGCCACCCTCGCCCACCCCGTGCTCATGCTGTTCCTCGGCGGATTTTTCCTGGCCGAGGGAGCGTCGAAGTTCCGGCTCGACCGCGCCATGGCGCGGGTGCTGCTCCGCCCCTTCGGGACCTCGCCCCGCAAGATCATGCTCGGACTCATGCTCATCACCGCCGGCTTCTCCATGTTCATGTCCAACACCGCCACCACCGCCACGATGATGGCGGTGGTGCTGCCGGTGGTCGTCGGCCTCGCCGCCGAGGACCGCCTCCGCGTCGGGTTCGTGCTCGCCATCCCGATCGCGGCAAACATCGGCGGCATCGGCACCCCGGTCGGGACCCCACCCAACGCCATCGCCATCGGCCAGCTCGCCTCCGCCGGGATCCGGGTGAGCTTCGGTAAGTGGATGCTGATGGCGGTACCCGCCGCCCTCGTGCTGCTGCTGCTCGCCTGGCTGGCGTTGGGTCGGCTCTTCCGTTCCGACACCCGCGCCATCGACGTCCAGATCGACGAGACCTTCGACAAATCGCGCCCCGCCATCATCTTCTACGCCACCTTCGTCGTCACCGTCCTGTTGTGGCTCACCGAGGCGCTCCACGGGGTCAGCTCCAACGTCGTCGGCTTCCTGCCCGTGGTGGTGCTGCTCGGCACCCAGGTCTTCTCCGCCCGGGACCTGCAGTCCATCCAGTGGCACGTGCTCTGGCTCGTCGCCGGCGGCATCGCCCTCGGGCTCGGGGTCTCCTCCTCGGGCCTCGACACCTGGCTCATCGGCCTCGTCTCCTGGGAATCGATCGGCCCGGCGCTGGTGACCGCCGCCCTCGCCCTGGTCGCCCTCAGCCTGTCCACCGTCATCTCCAACAGCGCCGCCGCCAACCTGCTCGTCCCGATCGGCATCAGCCTCACCGTCAGCGGCGCGGTCGACGTCGATCCCCTGATGGTCGGTTTCATCATCGCCATCGGGGCGTCACTCGCCATGGCGCTCCCCATTTCGACGCCGCCCAACGCCATCGCCTACTCCTCCGGAATGGTCAAGACGAAGGACATGGCGGCCATGGGCGCCATCGTCGCCGTCATCGGACTGGTGCTGTTCCTCGCGATCTCCCCGCTGCTGTGGTCGGCCATGGGGGTGACCTGATGACTCGGGCCGACCCGACGGGCCAGGCGGTGGTTCTCATCGCCGACGACGACCCCGAAGTGCTCGCCCGCCTCGCAGAGGACTTGGAGGCCATCGCCGAAGGAGCCTTCACCGTGATCGCGGTCGTCACCGGCGCCGACCTTCTCGCCCGGGCCGAGCAAGCCGCCCTCGAGGGCAAGAAGATCCCCCTCGTCATCGTCGACCAGACCGTCGGCGACGGCTCCGGGGTCGACCTCCTCATCACCGGCAACGAGCAGGAGCCGCTGCGAGCGGCACGCAAGGTGCTCATGGCCGACCGGCACGAGGAAGAGGGCCTCGATCGGGTCGTGCGGAGCCGCGCCCTCGACGCCACCTTGGCCAAGCCGTGGGGCGAGAGCCAGCTGCGGGCCATGGTGTACCGGCTGGTGACCGAGTTCTTCGTCGAGGAAGCGCCGGAAGAGGTGGACGAGGTGACCGAGGTCGTCGACGTCGACGTGTTGTCGCACGCCTTCGTGGAAGCCGAGGAGCAGCGCCGCGAAGTCGACCGCCGGCTGCGCCGCCTGCAACGCTCCTTCCTCGACGACCGGGCCCTCTCCGACGACGACGTCGAGCACCTCATGATCACCGAGATCGATCGGGCCCTCGACACCCCGCCCCGCCGCACCGTGCCCGCCGGCACCATCATCCTCCGAGCCGGCGAGCGGGTCGACGGCATCCACATCGTGGTGGCGGGACGGGTCCGCCTCACCCTCGACGTCGACGACCGGGTCATCGGCTTTCACTCCCGCACCGCGGGACGCATCATCGGGCTCAACGCCGTCGCCGGGAACGACCCCACTGCCTTCTTCAACGTCGTCGCCATCGAGGAGACGACGTTCATCACCCTCACCTTGGAGCAGCTCGACACCGCCCTCCAGACCAGCCCCACCCTGGCGGTGCACTTCGTCACCGTGCTGCTGCGCTCCATGGCCCGCCGCAACCTGCGCAGCGTCGAGATGCGGCTCCAGGTCGACAGCCTCGCCCACGACCTGGTTCAGGAACGGGACGAGCTCGCCGACGCCCTCGACCGGCTCGGCCGGGCCCGCTCCCGGCTCGTCGAATCCGAGAAGCTGGCCACCCTCGGCCAGCTCGCCGCCGGCGTCGGCCACGAGCTCAACAATCCGGCCGCCGCCATCAGCCGCGCCACCGACTTCCTGGGGGAGGACGTCGCCTCCCTCGCCGCCGACCTGTCCGACGGGGAACAACTCGCCGAAGCCCTGCGCGTCGCCCGGGAGACCGAGCCCCTCTCGACCCGGGTCGAGCGGCAGCGGCGGGAGAGCCTCGGCGCCGCCATCGGCGACGACGCCGCTGCCCGCAGGCTGGTCAGGATCGGCGTCGACACCGTCGACGCCTACCAGGCCGCCTTCGCCGGTGTCGCCGACCCCGCCGCCCAGCTCGACCGGCTCGAGCGCTACCACCGTATCGGCTCCTCGCTGCGCAGCATCGACGCCGCCGCCGCCCGCATCGTCCGCCTCGTCGGCAGCCTCCGCTCCTACGCTCGCAGCGGCCACGAGCGGGTCGACGCCTTCGACGTCCGCGAAGGGATCGAGGAGACCCTGCTGCTGCTCGGCCACGACCTCCGCAACGTCACCGTCGAACGGGAGTACGCCGACGACATCCCCGCCATCAGCGGATCCCCCGGCGACCTCAACCAGGTGTGGACCAACCTCATCACCAACGCCATCCAGGCGATGCGGGACAACCCGGTGCTGCGGGTCGCGGTCACCTCCCCGGACCCCAACGAGATCGAGGTGACCATCACCGACAACGGCATGGGCATCCCCCGCAGCGACCTGTCGAAGATCTTCGAAGCCACCTTCACCACCAAGTCAGGGCGGGTGGAGTTCGGGCTCGGGCTCGGCCTGCAGATCGTCAAGGACATCATCGTCCGCCACGGGGGGACGATCCGAGCCGAGTCGGTGCCCGGGAAGACTACCTTCACGGTCCGTCTCCCGGTGGACCGCCCCCTCGGGACCCCGCACCCCCCCGCCGAGCACAACGGAGGTCATGTGTGAACCAACTCGTCATCCTGTGCATCGAGGACGAGCCCGAGGTACGGGAGGCGATCGCCCGCGACCTCGAAGCCTTCGAACCGACCTTCGTCGTCGAGCTCGCCGAGGACGTCAGCGACGCCCGCAACGTCCTCGCCTCGATCGTGGCGCGGGGCGACGAGGTGGCGCTGATCCTCGCCGACCATTTGCTCCCCGACACCCAGGGCACCGACTTCCTGATCGAGCTCCACCAGGACCCGACCACCCACCCCATTCGCAAGGTGCTCCTCACCGGACAGGCGGGTCAGGAGGACACGATCCGGGCCATCAACGAGGCCGATCTCGACCACTACATCGCCAAACCGTGGACCCGGGAAGCGCTGCACGAAGTGGTGTGCGACCAGCTCACCGACTACGTGCTGGACAACGTCGACGACGTGCTGCCCTACGTCGCCACCCTGGACGGACCCCGGCTGTTGCGGCGGGTCGCCGAGACCGGATCGGACGAGTAGCGGCGATCGCAGCCGGGGAGGAGCCACCCCGGCCGACCCGAAGCTCTTCTCCCAGGAGCGGCGCGGCCCGAACGTGTACCGTGGGGTCCCGGAACGCCCACGCGGAGGATGCGATGGCTGATTTCATGCCGAAGTTCTCGACGCTGATGGAGGTCTACCAGGACGGTGTGGAGACACACCGGGATCAGCCTTTCCTTGGAACCAAACGCGACGGGACGTGGCATTGGATGACGTTCGGCGACTTCGCGGGTGAGGTGGACCGGGCCCGCGCCGGCCTCGCCCTCCTCGGTGTTCAGCGGGGCGATCGAGTCGCCATCATCTCCGACAACTCGGTGGGATGGGCCGTCGCCGCCTACGGCGCCTACGGCCTCGGCGCCGCGGTCGTCCCCATGTACGAGTCGCAGCTGGAACGCGAATGGCGCTACATCATGCGCGACTGCGGCGCCAAGGTGGTATGCGTCGCCGATGCGGATCTCCGCGACGCCGTCTCTGCGTTCCGCGACGAACTCCCCGACCTCGAGCACATCGTGGTCCTCGACGGCACCGGCCGCGACTCGCTCGCCGCGCTCCAGGCCCGCGGCGCCGACAACCCGTACGCCATCCCCGACATCGCGCCCGGGGACATCGCCGGATTCATCTACACCTCCGGCACCACCGGCAAGCCCAAAGGGGTGCTGCTCACCCACGCCAACCTCGCCAACAACGTCAGCGCCCTCGTCGAGGTGTTCCCGCTCGTCCCCGAGGACCGATCCCTCGCCTTCCTGCCGTGGGCCCATTCCTTCGGCCAGACCGTGGAGCTCCACACCGCGCTCGGCATCGGCTTCTCCATCGCCCTCGCCGAATCGGTCGCCAAGCTCACCGACAACCTGGCCGAGGTGGAGCCGACCGTGCTCATCAGCGTGCCCCGGATCTTCAACCGCATCTACGACGGCCTCCACCTGCTGATGGCCGAGGAGGGCGGCATCAAGAAGACGATCTTCGACGCCGCCCTCGCCAATGAGAAGCGCCGCCGCGACGCCACGGCGAGAGGGAAGCGGAGCCTGGTCGGCGACCTGCTGCACCCGCTCTTCGATCGTCTCGTCTTCGCCAAGGTGCGGGAGCGGTTCGGGGGTCGCCTCAAGTACGCCTTCAGCGGCGGCGCCGCCCTCGCTCTCGAGGTGGCACAGTTCATCGACTACCTCGGCGTCACCGTCTACGAGGGCTACGGCCTCACCGAGACCTCACCGGTGGCCACCGCCAACTGGCCCGGGTTCCGCAAGATGGGAACGGTGGGACGGCCACTGCCGGGAATCCGGATCAGCATCGACACCGTCCCCACCGGCGACCCCCACGACGGGGAGATCATCGTCCACGGACACTGCGTCATGAAGGGCTACCACAACCTCCCGGACGAAGACGCCGCGGTGTTCACCCCCGACGGCGGGTTCCGCACCGGGGACATCGGACGCCTCGACGAGGACGGGTACCTCTCCGTCACGGGGCGGGTCAAGGAGCAGTACAAGCTCGAGAACGGCAAGTACGTCGTGCCGACCCCGATCGAGGAGCGGCTCCGGCTCTCCCCCTACATCACCAACATGATGGTGTACGGGGCCAACCGGCCGTACAACGTCGGGCTGGTGGTCCCCAACTTCGAGGTTCTCTCGAAGTGGGCCCAGCTGCAGGGCATCGACACCGCCATCGACAACCTGCTGGCCGACCCACGAGTCGAGGAGCTCATCCGCCGAGAGATGGAATCCCTTTCGGGGGAGATCCGCCCCTACGAACGCATCAAGAAGTTCACCCTCGTCGGCGAGGACTTCACGACCGACAACGGCATGCTCACCCCCTCCCTCAAAGTGATCCGCCGCGAGGTCCTGAAACGCTACGGCGACAGCCTCGAGCATCTCTACCAGCAGGGTGAAGACGACGACTGAGCCGGAGCCCCGGACCGGCCGATCGGGCCGCCTCGGTCGGGGCCGACCGATGGCATAGGCCGCGGCTGCGAGGGCTTCATTCGAGGAAGCAGCGGAGGAGCTCATGGTCGACGGGGGAAACGCTGTCGCCGCCCACCGGCCCCGCATCGGAGGCGCCACGCCCATGCCGAGCGACGAGGGACTCTGAGCGGCCCGGCCAGGACAGGGTCCGGTTGGCAAGTTGGCGCCGATTCGACCACGATGGCGACGTCGAAGAGGGCTCAGAGATGAACGAAGCTTCCTCGGGAACGACGCCGGGGCTTCGTGACGCTGCCGCCCGTTCCGCCCTGCCGCTGGTGTAGAGAGGATGCGGCAGCGGGGGTGAGGTGCCCGAGGGCCGGCGCCGCCGACCCACCAACCGGAAGCCGGCGACCTTGATCTCGCGCCGCTCACCGATTCCCGCCAGCGCCGAGGCGACACGGGGCCCCAGCTTGATCTCCTCGAGAGAATTGGGTTGGTTTCGTCTCGACGACGCTCATCGGCCTGCCCCCGGATATCGGGCCAGATTGTTGCGCGTGGTCGGGAGCGCGACAACCCGGCCGCGATACGTCACTCCCGGGCCAGGCTCCCGACGGCCTCATCGACCGGGATGGGATCCGGCGGCAAGGACGATGGCGGACGGGCCGTCCACCACTGCACGGCGGCGGCGGCCCCGATCGTCACCGCCATGCCGATGACGGTGCCCGCCACGGCATCGGAGAGCCAGTGTGCCCCGAGCAGGGTGCGGCTCATCCCCATGCAGACGGCGAACACGCCGGCTCCGATCTCCCAGCGGCGACGCTCAAGGCCCGGCGGGATGAACACGAAGACGAGGGCGATGACGATCACCGTGGCGGCCATGGTGTGGCCCGACGGGAACGAGAACCCGGAGATCGGCACCAGCGGGTCGGGGGGTCGGGCCCGCCCGTAGGCGGCCTTGAGCAGGCCGATGGCGGCCTCGGACACCACGGCGGCGGAGATCCAGAGGGCCAGCGCCCGTTTCCGGCGTCGCCAGGCGAGCCATGCCGTCACCAGAATCCGCAGCGGCCACAGCACCAGACCGGCCCCCACGACGTCGAGGACGTGGGACACCCACACCAGGGGCGTCCACCGCACGTTCGTCATCCAGCGGAGCCAGACCTCGTCGACCCCCGTCAGCGCCTCCCGCCCCTCCCGGGAGCGCCATCACCACCAGGATGACCGCGGAGAGCGCGCCGAGCACGGCGGCCAGGGTCGTTCCGACCTTCAGCGACGCCAACGGGTCGTATTCGGCGGCGGTGGGCGCCCGCACCACGGATGGTCACACCTTCCTCGGCGGCCATTCCCTCCCATCCGCCGGGTCTGGCACAGGCTGGGGAGGCCGAAATAGACTCGCAGCTTACGAGGGCGTCGTCGCTTGTCACGCCCGACAGGAGGGGATGCAGTGACTACCGGAGCGGGAGGCTCGCAGGCAGGAAGACGCTCGCGTCTTCGCCGCCTGCTCCAGGGAACGATCTCGCTCGCCGTCGTCGCTGCCATCTTCATCGGGGTCCTACCCCGGCTCGCCTCCTATCAGGATGTCTGGGCGACCATCCGCTCCATGACCTGGCTCGAGCTGGCGACCCTGATCTCGGTCGGCATCTGGAACCTCGCCACCTACTGGTTCGTCCTCGTGTCGGCGCTGCCCGGCCTCACCATCGGCCAGGCCGCCGTCGCCAACCAGGCCTCCACCGCCATCTCCAACACCCTCCCTGGCGGCGGGGCGCTCGGGGTCGGCGTCACCTACGCGATGTACTCGTCGTGGGGATTCGGCGCCCAGGCGTTTGCGCTCTCCGCCCTCGTCTCGGGGGTCTGGAACAACTTCGTGAAGCTGGGGATGCCGGTGGTGGCGCTCGGCCTCCTCGTCGTGTTCGGCGACGTCAGCGCCGCACTGGTCACCGCCGCATTCGTCGGGATGGCGCTGCTGGTTGCCGCCGTGGTGATGTTCGGGCTCATGTTGCGATCGGAGCGGCTGGCGGAGCGCATCGGCGAGTTCCTGGGACGGATCGTCTCGGCGATGCGGAAGCTGCTGCGGAAGCCGCCCGTAAGGGCCTGGGGCGAGGCGGCCCGCCGCTTCCGCACCGACACCCGCCACCTCCTGAAGGACCACTGGATCGGGCTCACCGTCGCCACCCTCGTCAGCCACATCTCGCTCTACCTGGTACTGCTGGTCGCCCTGCGCCATGTCGGGGTCGCCGAGACCGAGGTGAGCTGGATCCGCGTCCTGGCGGCCTTCGCCTTCGTGCGGCTCATCTCGGCCCTCCCCATCACCCCCGGCGGTCTCGGGGTCGTCGAGCTGGGATACGCCGCCGCCCTCTCGATCGGCGTCGACGCCTCGGTGCGGGCCCAGATCGTGGCGGCGGTGCTGGTGTTCCGGTTCATCACCTACGCCCTGCCGATCCCCCTCGGAGCGAGCGCCTACCTCTTCTGGCGGCGCAAGCGGTCGTGGCGCAAGGCGCCGGCCCGCATGGTCGACGGCACCCCCCTAGCGGAGCCGGCTCAGCCGGCGAGCTGGGCCCGGATCCGCCCGAGCTGAACCTGTACCGACGCATACGATCCGCCGCCAGGACTGACCCGGGACGCCACCGACGCCGCCGGATCGAGCAGGTCGAGATCGGCGGGGACGAGCTGGCGGTGGGCCGCCTCCAGGTCCCCGGCGGTCGTCTCTTCGAAGCGGCGACCCGACCCGGTCACGGTGGCGACGAGGCGGCCCACCGCCCGATGCGCTTCGCGGAACGGGACCCCCCGCTCCACCAGCACCTCGGCGAGGTCGAGAGCGGTCACCAGCGCCGGGGGCGGCGGGGGGTGGAACTCGGTCGACTCCACCATCCCGGTCATCGCCGTCAACGCCAAGGCGAGTGAGTCGTCGGCGTGGAAGACGGCGCGCTTGTCCTCCTGCAGGTCGCGGTTGTAGGAGAGCGGCAGGCCCTTCTGGAGGGCCAGTACCCCGGCGAGGTCGGCGATCACGGTTGCCGCCTTGCCCCGGGTGAGCTCGGCGATGTCGGGATTCTTCTTGTGCGGCAGGGCCGACGAGCCTGTCGTGTAGCGATCGGAGAGGGTCACCCAGCCGAACTCTTCGCTGCTCCACAGCACGTACTCCTCGCCGAGGCGGGAGAGGTGCACCATCGCTTGGGCACAGCAGAAGGCGTACTCGCTGACAAAATCCCGCGACGCCACCGCGTCGAGCGAGTTCTCGAAGACGGCACCGAATCCGAGCGTGGCGCCGACCGCGGCCGGGTCGAGCGGCAGGCGGCTCCCCCCGGAGGCGCCGGCGCCCAACGGGGACACGTCGAGCCGAGGCATGAGGTCCCGGAACCGCTGCCGATCGCGCAGCAGCATCCATCCGTGAGCCAGCAGGTGATGCGCCAGCGGCACCGCCTGCGCCTGCTGCAGGTGGGTGTAAGAGGGAACCACCGTCTCCCCCACCTCTTCGGCGAGGGCGGCCAGCACCGTGACGGCGGCCGCGAGCTGGTCGACCCGTTCACGGGCCGCCCGCCGCAGGTACAGGCGCAGGTCGAGGCAGACCTGGTCGTTGCGGGAACGGCCCGTGTGGAGCTTGCCGGCGACCTCGCCGATCAGATCGCCAAGGCGGCGCTCCACCGCGCTGTGGACGTCCTCGTCGCCGTCGAGCCAGACGAACTCCCCGGCATCGGCCTCGGCCTGGATCACCTCGAGGCCCTCCCGGATCGTCGCCGTCTCGTCTGCGGTGAGCAGGCCGACCTCGCCGAGCATGGCAACGTGCGCCAACGACCCTGCCACGTCGTCGGGCAGCAGCCGGCGGTCCGCCGGGTCGACGGTAAGACGCCACAGCGCCCCGTCCGGGCCCTCGCCGAAGCGGCCGCCCCACATCGTCATGGCGCCGCCTCCCCGTCCCCGGCCCCAACCGTGGGCTGGCATACGGGAAGACCCTGCTCCCCAACCCGGGGTTGGGTGCAGGTGGGGGTGGGAGGCAGGATCATTCGCCCTCTCCCATCCGCTTTTCGGCGAAGGTGCGGAGCCGGAGCGACTGGAGCCGGATGAAGCCAGTGGCGTCGCCCTGGTGGTAGACGTCGTCGGCCTCGAAGGTGGCGACCGCCTCGTCGTAGAGGGCGTCGCTGTCGGAGCGGCGGCCCTCCACGATCGCCTGGCCCTTGTACAGCTTGATGCGAGCCTCGCCGTTGACTCGCTGCTGCACGTTGTCCATGAATGCCTGCAGCGCCTCCCGCTCCGGCGAGTACCAGAACCCGTTGTAGACCATCTCGGCGTAACGGGACACCAGCTCGTCCCTCAGGTGGGCGACCTCGCGATCGAGGGTCAGTGACTCGACGGCCCGGTGGGCGTGGTAGAGGACGGTGCCGCCCGGCGTCTCGTACACCCCCCGGCTCTTCATGCCGACGAAGCGGTTCTCGACGATGTCGACCCGCCCCACCCCATGGCGGCCCCCCTTCTCGTTCAGGGTCGCCAGCAACGCCACCGGCCCCAGTTCCTCCCCGTTCACCGTCACCGGCGACCCCTGGTGGAATCCCACGGTGACGATCTCCGGCTCGTCGGGGGCGTCCTCCGGATTCACCGTCATGGCGAACATGTCGGAGGGCGGTCCGGCCCAGGGATCCTCCAGGATCCCGCCCTCATAGGAGATGTGGAGCAGGTTGGCATCGGTGGAGTAAGGCTTCTGCGCCGTCACCGGAACCGGGATCCCGTGGCGCTCGGCGTAGGCGACGAGGTCTTTCCGGCCCTTGAGGTCCCATTCCCGCCAGGGGGCGATCACCTTGATGTCCGGCTTGAGTCCGAAGGCGGCCAGCTCGAAGCGCACCTGGTCGTTGCCCTTGCCGGTCGCCCCGTGAGCGATGGCGTCGGCCCCGGTCGCTTCGGCGGCCCGCACCAGGCCCTTCCCGATGAGGGGGCGGGCCAGCGACGTTCCCAATAGGTAGTAGCCCTCGTAGATGGCGTTGGCCCGTACCGCCGGGAACACGAAGTCACGCACGAACTCCTCGCGCAGGTCCTCGGTGATGGCCTCGACCGCCCCGGTGGCGAGCGCCTTGGCCCGCGCCTCCGCCACCTCGTCCCCCTGGCCCACGTCGGCGGTGTAGGCGACCACCTCGGCCCCGTACTCCTCCTGGATCCACTTCAGGATCACAGAGGTGTCGAGGCCGCCGCTGTAGGCCAGCACCACCTTCCGGATGTCGCTCATCAGCCCGCTCCTATTCGTTCGAGTTCTTCCGCCAGGGCTGCTCCACCCACGGCCTCGTCCGCCACCACCACCAGGGTGTCGTCGCCGGCCACCGTGCCCAGCACCCCGTCGACGCCTGCCCGATCGATCGAACCCGCCACCAGATGCGCCGCCCCGGGCGGAGTGTGCACGACGACCACGTTGAGGGAGACGTCGATCGAGTCGACGAAGTCGGCCAGGGCCCGGCTCAGGGTCCGCTCCGCCTCGGTCACCACCACCGGATCGGTCGGGATCTCGTAGCAGGGGCGGCGCCCCGGCTCCGCCACCTTGACCGCACCGAGCATGTCGAGGTCGCGCGACACGGTCGCCTGGGTCACCGCGTGCCCCTCCTTCGCCAGCAGCGTCACCAGCTGCCGTTGGCTGGTCACGGTGCGTTCGGTGAGGAGGCGGCGTAGCAGCCGGCGGCGGGTAGCGGTCAGCGGGCTCACGGCACCGGTTCCATCGTGATCATGGTGCCGATGCCCTCCGGGGTGAAGATCTCCAGCAGCAGGGCATGCTGCATGCGGCCGTCGAGGATGTGGGTGCGCTCCACCCCGCCCCGCGCCGCCGCCATGCACGCCTCCAGCTTGGGGAGCATCCCGGCCGAGACCGAATCCGAGGCGATGAGCCGCTCCAGGTCGGCAACCACGATGCGGGCGATGAGCGACTCCTCGTCGCCCAGGTCCCGGTAGAGCCCTTCGACGTCGGTGAGGTAGACGAGCTTGGCCGCCCCCAGGGCGGCGGCGAGGGCGCCGGCGGCGGTGTCGGCGTTGAGGTTGTACACCTCCCCGTCCTCGCCTCGCGCCAGCGGGGCCACCACCGGGACGTACCCCTGCTCCTGGAGGCTGAGGATCAGCCCCGGGTTCACCTCCGTCACCTCCCCGACGTAGCCGAGGCGCTCGTCCTTGGCGCGGGCGATGAAGAGGTTGGCGTCGAGGCCGTTGACACCGGTGGCGACCGCCCCGTGGGCGTTCACCAGGCGCACGATGTCGGGGTTGATCTCCCCGGCCAGGGTGCTCTGCACCACCCGGATGGTCTCGGCGTCGGTGATGCGCAGCCCGTCGACCCACTGCGGCTCGATCCCGCGCTGCCCCATCGCCCGCGAGATGTGGGGACCGCCCCCGTGCACGATCACCGGCTTGATGCCGACGTAGTGCAGCATCGCCACGTCGTCGGCGAAGGTGCTGCGAAGCTCCTCGTCCACCATGGCGGAGCCCCCGTACTTGATGACCACCGTGGTGTCACGGAACGCTTTGATGAAGGGCATCGCCTCCGAGAAGATGCGCGCCTTGCCCATCGTCTTGGCGATGCGGGGCTTGGCGGGATGGGGGGTGCCGTGTCCCAGGGCCATCAGGATCGCTCCCCGTTGAGGCGGACGTAGGCCGGGGTGAGGTCCGTCGTCAGCACCCGCCCCGCCCCCGGGCCGTCGCCGATCGTCACCTCCACCGTGAAGTCCCCCTCCCCCAGCCGCTCCAGCAGGGCCCGCTCGTCGTGGGCGGCGCCGGACCCGCCGGTGGCGACCACGATGCCCTGGTAGGCGATACTCACCGCGGCGGGGTCGAAGTCGATGCCGGAGGCTCCGAGGGCGCCGAGCAGCCTCCCCCAGTTGGGATCGCCCCCGTAGAACGATGCCCGCACCAGGGCCGAGTCGGCGATGGCGCGGCCGGCGTTGCGGGCAGTGGCGGCGTCGGCGGCGCCGGTGACGTCGATGGTGACCACCCGGTCGGCGCCTTCGGCGTCGGCGGCGAGCTGGCGGGCCAGGTCGGCGGCCACCGTGGTCAGCGATTCGGCCAGGCCCTGCAGGGTCGGGGTCACCCCCGATTTCCCCGACGCCAGCACGACGACGGTGTCGTTGGTGGAGGCGCAGCCGTCGATGTCGAGGGCGTGGAACGTCTCGTCCACCGCGACCCGGAGCGCGGTGTCGAGCAGGGGGGCCGGCACCGCGGCGTCGGTGGTGAGGACGGCGAGCATCGTCGCCATGTCGGGGCGGATCATCCCCGCCCCCTTCGCCATCCCGCCGACGGCGTACCCGGCCGGCGCCGCCAGGAACGCCTCCTTGGGGACCGTGTCGGTGGTCATGATCGCCTCGGCCGCGGCCCTCCCCGCCTCGGGGGAGGACGCCAGGGCGGCGACGGCGTGCCCGATTCCGTCGAGTACGAGGTCGAAGGGGAGCTGGGGGCCGATCGGGCCGGTCGAGGCGACGAGCACCTCGGTGGCGTTCCCGCCGAGGTGGCCGGCGGCCGCGGCCGCCGAGGCCCGCGCCGCGGCGGATCCGGCCGCTCCGGTTCCGGCGTTGGCGCATCCCGAGTTGAGGAGCACGCCCCGCACCCCCCGGCCGGCGGCGAGATGTTCGCGACTGAGGCGCACCGGCGCCGCCGCCGCCCGGTTGACGGTGAACACGGCGGCGGCCGGGACCGGCTCGGCGGCGGCCACCAGGGCGAGGTCGAGCACGCCCCGCTCCTTGATGCCGCAGGCAACGCCGGCGGCCCGGAATCCGGCAGGTCCCGTCACGCTCATGGCATCCACCCCTCGGTGGGGATCCCGTCGAGCTCGCCGAGCCCCAGCATCAGATTGGCGCATTGCACCGCCTGCCCGGCGGCGCCCTTCAACAGGTTGTCGATCGCCGCCAGCACGATCACGGTCCCGGTGCGGTCGTCGACGTGGGCCGAGAGCAGGCAGCGGTTCGACCCCACCACCCACCGGGTGACGGGCGGGCCCGCCGTCACCGTCACCAGCGGGCTGGCGGCGTAGGCCGCCTCCAGGGTGGCGACCACCGACGCCTGGTCGGCTCCGGGACGGGCCGTGGCGTAACAGGTGGCGAGGATGCCGCGCTGCATCGGCACCAGATGAGGCGTGAAGACCACCTCGACCGTCGTGTCCCCGACGGCGCCGAGGGCTTGCTCGATCTCGGGTCGGTGGCGATGGGTGAGCACGTTGTAGGCGGTCACCCCCTCGTCGACGGCGCCGAACATCAGCCCCGGCTTGGCGGATCGGCCGGCGCCGGAGACTCCCGACTTGGCGTCCACCACGATCCCGGTCGGCTCGACGAGCCCGGCGGCCACCAACGGCGCCAGCGCCAGGATCGCCGAGGTCGGGTAGCAGCCGGGCACCGCGACCCGATCCGATCCGGCGATCGCGGAGCCGAACAGCTCGGGAATCCCGTAGGGCCACCTCCCCAGCTCCGCGGGGTGGGGATGGGGTGCGCCGTAGGCCTCCTCGTAGCGTGCCGTGGAATCGAGCCGGAAGTCACTCCCCAGGTCCGCCACCCGCACCTCCCGCGCCAGCAGGGCGAGCGCCGGCTCGGCGGAGGCGCCGTGGGGAAGCGCCAGGAACACCAGATCGAGATCCCCGGCGGCGTCGGGGTCGAGGGCGCCGAGGGGACGGTCGCCACCGCCGAGGTGGGGATGGACCTCGCCGAGGGTGGTCCCCGCCTTGGAGTGGGCCCCCAGGTAGGCCAGCTCCATCGCGGGGTGGGCGTCGACGAGGCGGACGAGCTCGCCCCCGGCGTAGCCGGAGGCGCCGAAGATGCCGATGCGGTGCGCCACGGGTGACTCCTGCGAGACGAAGCCGTGAGTATACGCATATGTGTATAAAGGTCAAGATGGTCGGCGACTGCCGACGCGTCGGGTGCTCCCCGGGACGGGGTAGGCTCGCGCCCATGCCAACACGCCTCCCGTTCCTCGCCTTCCTGGCATTTGCCGTTCTCACCCTCACCGCCTGCAGCGGGGCCGAACCGGCAGCCGAGACCACCCTGCCCCCCACCACCCTCGCCGCCACCACCACGAGCGACGCCGGCACGACCACCAGCACGGTAGCGGGGACCACCAGCACCACCGCCCCGCCGCCCACGACCACCACCACGGTCGGGGCGGTTCCGGTCACCATCAGCGTCTCGTACGTCAACGGCGACGTCGAAGGGCCCACCCGTCCCGAGGTGGCGGTGGGGACCCTGGTGCAGCTGCTCGTCACCTCGGACCTCGTCGACAAGGTTCACCTCCACGGCTACGACATCAAGGCCGACGTCGGTCCCGACACCGCCGCCCTGCTCGAGTTCGTCGCCGACACCCCGGGGATCTTCGAGGTCGAGTTGGAAGACGAGGGGTTCACGCTGCTGGAGATCGAGGTCCGCTGACCGTGCCGGCCCGACTGCGCCGGATCGTCACGATTCCGGTCGCCACCGCAGTCGTCCTCGTCGCCGACGCCACCCCCGCCCTCGCCCACGGCATCGGAGGCCGGGCCGACCTGCCGGTACCCCTCAGCTACTTCGTGGTCGGGGCCGCCATCGCCGTCGTCGCCTCCTTCGTCGGGCTCGCCGCCCTGTGGCCGGAACCCCGCCTCCAAGACCTCCCGCGGCAACGTCCGCTCCGCGGCCCGTGGCGGGCGGTGCGCATCACCCTCGGCTGGATCGGCCTCGTCCTCTTTGGGGTCACGATCCTGGCCGGGCGCTTCGACGGAGGAGAGTCGGACCGCAACCTGGCGCCGATCGTGGTCTGGATCGGCCTCTGGCTCGTCGTTCCCTTCCTCGGCAGCGTCCTCGGCAACTTCTGGCGCTGGCTGAGCCCGTGGCACACCTTGGCCGGCTGGATCGGGCGCGACCGCCCGGAGCGGACCGAGCTCGCGGCCCGTCTCGGGGTGTGGCCGGCCACGGTCGGCTTCGTCGCCTTCACCTGGCTCGAGCTCGTGTCCCGCCACGGGGCCGAGCCGGCCACGCTGGCGGTGGCGGCAGTCGGCTACACCCTCGCCGTGCTCGCCATGGCGTGGTGGCTCGGGCCGTCGTCCGGTCTCGCCTCCGGCGGTGTCTTCGAGAACTACACCGGCCTGCTGTCGTCGATCGCCCCCTTCGGGTTCCCGCTCGGCGATGACCTCCCCGCCGACATCCCGGTCCACCGGGGCTGGCTGCGGGCTCTCCCCCACCTCGCGGTGCGCCCCGGGCTCACCGCCTTCGTGATCGCCATGATCGGCACCGTCAGCTACGACGGCATGTCCGGGACCGAATGGTGGATCGAGCTGACGGGGGATCGGCGCCGCGAGACCTGGTTCGCCACCCTCGCCCTGCTGGCAACCGTGGCCGTGATCGGCGCCGTCTACCTGGCGGCCGCCCTGATCGCCGGCCGGCTCGCCCGCTCCGAGCTCGGCGGCTGGGAGATCGCGGCCCGCTTCGCCCACACCCTCGTCCCCATCGCCCTCGCCTACGCCGTCGCCCACTATTTCACCCTGGTGCTGTTCGAGGGGCAGCTCGCCTTCTCCTCCCTCAGCGACCCGTTGGGGCGGGGGTGGGACCTGCTGGGAACCGCCGGCTGGCGGCCGGTGGCCTTCCTGTCCCCTCGGGTCGTGTGGTACGTCCAAGTCGCCACGATCGTCTCCGGCCACGTCGCCGGGGTCGTGTTGGCCCACGACCGGGCGCTCGCCGACTTCGGTCCCGAGGGGGGAGTGCGGAGCCAGTACGCCATGCTGGCCCTCATGGTGACCCTGACCTCGCTCGGCCTCCTCATCCTGGCGGGCTGAGATGCACTCGATCCCGTTCCTGCTCGCCCATCAGTACGGGTGGGACGAGGCGCTGCTCTTCCTGCTCCCCATCGTGATCGTCCTGGTGGGGGTGCGCTGGGTGGAGCGCCGTAACCGGCTGCCCCCCGACGGCCCTCCCCCCGGCGACGCGCCCCCCGGCGACGACACCCCGGACGGCGACACGGGACCTTGAAAGGATTGGCATCAAACGCTTCTCTGCGGCAGAGTGTCCTGCGACGGCGTCGCGGAGCGAGCACCCCGGTGACGACGGCGGACTCAAGCCTCGCCCGTGGCGACCCGATGCACATCTGTCAGCCGATCTGAGGGGACTGTCATGCCCGAGTTCACCGGGAGCCTGCGGCTCGCCGGCGACCCCACCATCGCGGTGACCGCCGAGGTGATGATCGACGACGAGCACCTCGTCGTCAGGTCCGGCCCCGCCCAGATCGGCGACTGGGCCCGTCAGGAGATCGAGATCGACGCCTCGGCGGAGGGGTTCCGGCTTCGCGCCGACGGTGAGGACCTCATCCTCGACGTGACCGACCCCGAGGGTTTCGCCGCCGCCGTCGGGATCCCCGCCTTCGAGCCTCACCGGGACGAGCCCGCCGAATCGGGCACGCTCCGGGACGAGCCCGCCGAATCGGGCCCCCGCCGGATCAAGCCCGCCGCCGGCCGCCGGGGTCGGCGGCCGTTCCCGACCGCGGACTCCCTGTCGAGTCGCTTCGACGATCTACGGCAGCGTTCGGCCGCCGGCTACCGCGACGACACCACGCTGCGTCCGATCCTGGTGTGGCCGCTGCTCGGCTCCGCCATGCTTCTCGGCGTCGGCGCCCTGCTCGGGTGGGGGCCGTTCCACCTCATCGGTGACTCCACCTTCCCGCTCGCCCGGGTGGTGGGGGGCGTCGCCGCGGTGGCGGCCGTCATCGGCGTCTACCTCGCCTCGCGCCACCACCAGCGATCCGGCGGGGTCCCCGTGATCGTGGCCGCCGCAGTTCTCTCGCTGCTCGTGCTCTACGCCTTCGCCAACGAAGCCGGGCTCCACATCGGCTTCCTGCTGTCCTTCATCGGGGTCCTCGGCCTCGGCGCCCTCGGCGGCATCGCCATGACGGATTGGGGCACCACCCCGCGCCACAGCGACGACGACGACTGAGGAGCCGGTCCGCGCTACCCGGCGCCGCCGCCGGCGCCGCGCTGCGACCACCAGTCGTCGACGAGATGGAAGGCCTCCTCCTCCGAATACGGCCCCTCCTCGATGCGGCGCTCGTAGAGCATCCCCATCACTTCCCCCACCAGCGGCCCGGGCCCGATCCCGAGGTGCTCCATGACCTGATGGCCGTCGATCGGCGGCCGCATCGCCTCCAGCTCCTCGCGGGTGCGTAGCTCGTCGATACGCTCCTCCAACTCGTCGATGCGGCGCCCGATGGCCCGGGCCCGTTTGGCATTGCGGGTGGTGACGTCGCAGCGCACCAGCTCGTTGAGGAGGGGAAGCAGAGCGCCCGCGTCGCGCACGTAGCGCCGCACCGCCGAGTCGGTCCACCCCATCTTGTAGGTGTGGGGGCGCATGTGTAGGAACACGAGCTGCGAGACGTCGGCGATCCGCTGCTTGGGGTAGCGCAGGGCGCGCATCCGCTCCCGCGCCATGCGGGCCCCCACCACCTCGTGGTGATGGAACGAGACCCCGGAGCCGTCCACCAGCCGCGTCTCCGGCTTGCCGGTGTCGTGGAACAGGGCGGCGAGGCGCAGGTCGAGGAGGGGCGAGGTCTTCTCCACCACCGCGATCGTGTGCGCCAGGACATCCTTGTGGCGGTGCACCGGATCCTGGGCCACCGCCAGCTCCGGCAGCTCGGGAAGGAACTCGGCGGCGAGACCGGTGTCGACTAGCCCCCACAGGGCCGGGCCGACGTGGCCGCCCACCAGCAGCTTGTCGAACTCACCCCGGATCCGCTCGGCGGAGACGATGGAGAGACGGCCCCGCATCGCCCGCACCGAATCGATCGCGGCCCGGTCCGGGGCGAAGCCGAGGGTGGAAACGAAGCGGAAGAGTCGCAGCATGCGCAGCGGATCGTCCCCGAAGGAGACTTCCGGCTCGAGCGGGGTGCGCAGCACCCGCGCCGCCAGATCCGCCAGGCCCTCGAACGGATCGAGCATCTCGGGCGTGACGGCGTCGTCGGCCGGGACCTTGATGGCGAGGGCGTTGATGGTGAAGTCGCGCCGGGAGAGGTCGGTCTCGAGGTCGTCGGCGAACTCGACCCGGGGCTTTCGGCTCTCCTCCCGGTACAGGTCGCTGCGGAACGTCGTGATCTCGTGCACCGCGCCGCGGTGCACCGCGCCGACGGTGCCGTACTCCTCCCCGAGCAGGTAGAGGTCGTCGGCCCACTCCGCCACGATGCTCCGGATCTCAGGGGGGAGGGCGTCGGTGGCGTAGTCGAGATCCTCGATGTCACGACCGAGGAGGGCGTCACGGACGCTGCCTCCGACCAGGTAGAGGGACTTCCCGGCGGCGGCGAAGCGCTGCGCCAGCTCGCGGGCAGGGGCACCCGCGGCGAAGAGCGGCTCCAGCCGAGGTGGGATCATGGTCAGGAGGTTACCCGGCACGGCGCCCCGGCTCGTGTCGCGGGCCGGGCCGACGCCGCGACCGGCTCAGCCCTCGTGGCGCCACCGCCCGGCGAGAGCGTCGGCATACTCGTTCCAGCGGTGTCCCGCATGGGCCGCGATCCATTCCAGTCGCAGCTCGGGGCGGCCGCGGTACACCGTGAAGGACCGCTTGACGAGGTCGAGGTTCTCCACCGGACCGGATTTCCGCTTCCACCCCCGCCGCTCCCACCCGGGCGCCCATTCGGTGACGGTGCGCACCGCGAGACGGGAGTCGGAGTAGACCGTGGCCGGCGTTCCCGGCGGCACCAGCGCCGCCGCCTCGATGAGGGCCGTCAGCTCCATCCGGTTGTTGGTGGTGTCCGCCTCGTGCCCGTGCCGTTCGGCGACGATCTCGCCTTCGACGACATACACCGCTCCCCAGCCGCCCGGGCCCGGATTGGGGACGGCGCTGCCGTCGGTGAACACTCCGCTGTCGGGACCGCCCTGGTAGGTGGCGAGCACCTCCACGGTCGTGGCCTGCTCGCCCCGACGCCGGCGCCGTGCGCCCGCTGCCTGCCCGCCCGGGGCGCCCTGGTCACGGCAGGCGCGACACCGCGCCGGGGTCCAACCCGGGTAGCGGGCGAGCACCTGATCGGAGAGGGTGAAGGTCGCGCCGCATTGGCGGCAGGTGAACTCGGGCATCAGGCGGCAGCGTAGCCCAGGTTCGAGGTGGGGAGCTCCAGGACGCTGGACCTGGGAACCGGTCCACCCTGCCAATAGGCTTCATCCGGGTCCCAGGTCCAGTGCCTGGTTGTCGGGACGCCAGCTACGCTGAACGGAGTCCCAAACTCTGTGCGGCCAGTCGAAAATCGGTGGGGTGCGAGGAGTGGGCGAGGGCGTCCTGGAACGACACCGTGCCTGCCGAGAAGAGGTGCAGCAGCGCCTGGTCGAAGGTCTGCATCCCGTAGTACTCCCCGTCCGCCATCACCTCCTCCAGGGTGTGGGTGCGGGCCGGGTCGGCGATCCGCTCGAACACCCGCTCGGTGTTGATCAGCAACTCGACGGCCGGCACCCGCCCGTTGCCGTCGGCCCGGGGAACGAGCCGCTGGCTGATCACGCCGGTGAGGGTGGAGGCGAGCATGAGCCGGATCTGGTGTTGCTGGTGCGGCGGGAAGTAATCCACGATGCGATTCACCGTCTCGGTGGCGTCGTTGGTGTGGAGGGTCGACAGCACCAGATGGCCGGTCTCGGCGGCACGGAGGGCCGCCTCCACTGTCTCGTTGTCCCGCATCTCGCCGATGAAGATCACGTCGGGGTCCTGGCGCAGTACTCGGCGGAGCCCCTCGGAGAAGGACTCGGTGTCGACTCCGACCTCGCGCTGGCTCACGATCGACAGCTTGTCGGCGTGGAGGATCTCGATCGGGTCCTCGAGGGTGATGATGTTGGCGCGCCGGTTCGAGTTGATGCGGTCGATCATGGCGCCGAGGGTGGTGCTCTTCCCCGATCCCGTCGGTCCCGTAACGAGCGCGAGTCCTCGTTGATCGTTACAGAGGCGTTCGACCGCCTCGGGGAGCCCCAGCTCGGTGATCTCCTGGCTGGCCGGGCTCACCGCTCGCACCACGATGTTGATCGAGCCGCGCTGCCGGTAGATGTTCACCCGGTACCGGCCCAGACTGGCGAGGCCGAAGGCGAAATCCGCCTCGTTGTGGCGTTTGAACTCGTCCTTGGCCCGCTCGGGGAGCAGTTGCTCGGCCCATGTCTCGGTGTTCTGCGGGGTCACAGTCGCCAGATCGGAGAGGTGGAGCGACCCGTCGATTCGGTACGCCGGAGGGGAGCCGACCTTGAGATGGAGATCAGACCCACGCACCTCATTCAGCTTCGTGAGCAGCTCTTCGAGAGTTGGCAGGGGTGTGGACACGGTTTCCTCCCGAGATGACCGACAACTGAGGCCGCCACTTAGAGTGTCGCCCTGTACTACGCGAAGTGGTATCGGTTCACTGCGGCAGGTCCTTGAGGTCCCAGAATGGAACCATTGCCCATGCCACAGTCCGGGCCATGTCCCAGCCCGATCCGGTGCCCGGGATCGGGCTCTCCAGCTCCGGAGGATCGGCGAACCCGTCGAGCGTCGCCGCCACCGATGACGTCAGGGCCGCCAGGTCGTATCCCCCCTCCAGGAACATGATCGTGCGGGCGGCGGGAACCCGGCCACGGAGGCCTCCCGCCATGAAGGCGTAGTCCGCCTCGTCGAGCTTGATCTCCGCCAGCGGGTCGTTGCGGTGCCCGTCGTAGCCTGCCGACACCAGGATCCAGTCGGGCTGGAACTGGTCCAGGATGGGGATGATCACGTTGACGAACGCCCAGCGGTAGGGCCCGCCGTCGCACCCCGGCGGCCAGGCGAAGTTGACCGTTCGCCCTTGGGCCGGCTCCTCCCCCACCTCCTCGACCCATCCGGTCCCCGGGTACGCCGGGAACTCGTGGAGTGAGATGTAGAGCACCGCCGGATCACGGAGAAACGTCTGCTGGGTACCGTTGCCGTGGTGAACGTCCCAGTCGACGATCGCCACCTTCTCCCCCCGCAGGGCCAGGCCCCGGGCCGTGATCGCGATGTTGTTGAAGATACAGAAGCCCATCGCCCGCCGCGCCAGGGCGTGGTGTCCCGGAGGGCGCATCGCCACGAACCCGACATCGGCGCCGCCCTGCCGCAACGTCTCGACCGCGGCGCCGCCGGCCCCGGCGGCGCGCACCGCCGCCTCCCAGCTCCCCCGACTGGCGACGGTGTCGACGTCGAGCATCCCCCCGCCGGCGAGGCAGAAGTCGTGGATCTCGTTGATGTAGGCACGCTCGTGGACCAGCCCGATGGCTGCGAACTCCGCTTCCGGCGCCTCCACCTCCACCACTTCGAGGCTCGAGCCGTGCACACCCGCGATCACGGCAGGGATGCGCGCCGGCCGCTCGGGATGACCGAACCCGGTGTCGTGCTCGAGGGCACTCTGGTGCGTCACCAACGCAACGCGCATGGCTCCATCATCCCACGTCGATTTTGGTGCTCGGGAGCAACGGTAACGTATGCCGCGCCACTCGACCGTCACCCTGCCAGGAAGTCTCGAATGGCGCTTGCAGAAACACCCGTCAAGGTGAGCCACCGAGGCCAATGGCCCGGACCGATCACGGTCCGTCGCGGCTGGGCACGGGCCGAGGCACGCCCCTGGAACGACACCCAGCCCGACGCCACGATCCGGCTGGTGCGGGGTGGTGCCCCCTTCCTGGAGGCTGCCACCGAGCTCCTCCATCAGCTCGGCGCCCCCGCGGCGCTCTCGCCGCCCCTCCCCGCCAGCGCCCGCCGCATGTGGCGCAGCGCCGGGTACGTGACCTTCATGGACCTCGCCCTCATGCGGCTCTCCCTCGACCGGCACGCCCCCGCCCCCGACCACCTCGTCGTGGAAGCCAACGACACTCCCTTGGAGCTCCTGCTCGCCATCGACGTCGCCGCCTTCTCCCCGTTCTGGCGTTTCGACGCCCTCGGGCTCCAGGAGGCGATCGAGGCCACCACCCGTTCGACCGTACTCATCATCCGGGACCGGGACGGCCTCCCCGCCGGCTTCGCCATCGTCGGATTCGGCACCGCGGTCTCCTACCTGCAACGGGTGGCCGTCGCCCCCGAGTGGCAGGGCAAGGGAATGGGCCGCTCCCTGGTGCGGGTCGCCGCCCGTAAGGCCCGGGACGCCGGCGCCCGCGTCATGCTCCTCAACACCCAGTACGACAACGAGGGCGCCATCGCCCTCTACGAATCCGAGGGCTTCGAGCTCCTGCCCGAGCCGCTCGCCCTGCTCCGCAACGTTCCCTGAGCACCGCCTCGTCCCGATGCTCCGTTAGGCTCGCGGCAGGCGGCGCGGCGGGGGACCGATCCCCGTCGGGCGTCCGCCACCCATCCCATCGGCCGGAGGAACGATGGCTCCACAGCTCCCCGACCGCTACCAGACCCAGGTGTGGCTGGGGCGCGACGGCGACGTCGAGGAATGGCTCGCCACCGACGGGACACTCGACCGGCCGGTCCTGCTGCGGGTCCTGAACGCGGCGGCCCCCGACCGCCGGGTCGAGGAGTTCGTGGCGTCGATCCGGGTCGCCGCCGGCGTCCAGCATCTTCACCTCGCCGGGGTATACGCCGTGGCGAAGTCCCCTGGGGGTGGCGCCTACTCGGCGCTCGAGTGGAACGGGGGCGTCTCGGTGGCGGACCGCCTGCGGGCGTCGGAGACGCTGCCCGTCTCGGAGTTCCTCCCCAACGCCGCCGGGCTCGCCGACGGGCTCGCCGCCCTCCATGCCGCCGGGGCCACTCACGGGGCGATCGACTCGGGCGCCATCCTCTTCTCCGCCGCCCACCCCGCCAAGCTCGGGGCTTTCGGGCGACCCCGCCGCTCGCTGGCCCCGGGCGACGACACGGCCTCGCTGGCACGGGCGTTGCGGCTCGCACTCACGGGGTCCGACCAGCAGGGCCTCAACCCGTCCCAGGTGGTCGAAGGGCTCCCGGCGTCGGTCGACCGGGCCCTCTCCGACGCCGAGGCGGACATCCTCGATGCCGCCGGGCTGGCGGCTGCCCTGCGAGCGACTCCCTACGTGCCGCCTCCCGAGCCCCGAGGCGGCTGGTCGTGGCGCTGGCTGGTGCCGGCGACTGTGCTGTTGCTGTCGGCGGCGCTGATCGCCGCCGCCGGTCTCGCCATCGACGTCGACCCCGACTCCCCGTTCCTGTTCCCCGCCACCCCCCCGGCGGCCACGACGACCACCACGGCGGCATCCGGCACCACGACGACCCAGCCTGGCACGATCCCGGCCGGATCGCTCGGGGCGTCGGCGTCCGTCTACGACCCGTTCGGGGACCGGACGGAACGGGACTCCGAGGTGCCGAACGTGCTCGACGGCGACCTCGAGACCTCGTGGCGCACCGAGCGCTACTTCGACCCGCTGGCCCGGCTCAACAAGCCCGGGGTGGGACTCGTCTTCACCGTCGACGGGGACCCCGCATCGGTCGAACTCCACCTCTCGACGGGCACCCGTTTCACGGTGGCGTGGGCCGATCAGGTCCCGGGCGACTTCGACGCCTGGGAGGAGGTCGGTTCGGGAACCGCCCTCGGCGGCCCCGTCCAGCTCCAGCTCCCCTCCCGCCAAGACGGGGTGTGGCTGCTGTGGCTCACCGACCTCCCGGAACAAGGCGACGGCGAGTACTTCGCCCAGGTCTCCGAGGTGGTGTTCCATTCGTGACAGACACCCGGCACCCGACCACAATCGAGCTGCGATGACCCATCGGGCCGCTGCCGACATCGACCTGATCAAACGCTACCTCGGCGGAGACGTGGGCGCCTTCGATGAGCTGATGCGCGCCCACGAGGACCGTGTCTTCGGCATCTGCCTCCGCATGCTGCGCGACCGGGACCAGGCCCTCGATGCCACCCAGGAGACCTTCCTCACGGTGTTCCGCAAGGTCGACCGCTACCAGGCCCAGGCAGCCTTCAGCACCTGGCTGTACCGGGTGGCGGTCAATGCCTGCTACGACCACCTGCGGCGGAGCCGGCGCCGCCAGGCCGATCCCCTGCCCGAGAACCTCGACCCGGTCGACGTCTCCAGCGACGACCAGTTCACCGCCGTCGAGCTGCGTCCCGACATCGAGGTGGCGCTGCAGGCGGTGGCGGCCGAGTTCCGGGCCGCGGTGGTCCTCGTCGATCTCGAGGGCCTCGCCCTGGAGACGGCGGCCGAGCTGCTCGGCGTCCCGGTTGGCACGGTGAAGTCGCGCGTCTTCCGCGGCAGGCGCCAGCTGGCGGAGCGCCTCGGGAACCTGCGCGCCGTCCCCGAGCATCCAAAGGACGAATGACGATGCACGAGAACGACCCCGATACGATCCTCGCCCTCCTCGACGGGTCCCTGGAGGCGTCCCGCGCCCGTGCCGTCGAAGCCCACATGGCGGAGTGCGAGGCGTGCTCGACCGAGTTAGGGACCCAGCGGATCGCCCTCGAAGCCCTCCAAGGCGCGCCACGGGCCTACCTCACCGCCGCCGAGTCCGCCGACCTCCACCAGACTCTGCATCGCCGGCTCGGCCTCGCCCCGTCCCCGGCGCCCCGTG
>Ga0315551_10000121_pt1 | contig 59245 bp, 76 predicted proteins | sample SalMarSW160290MG_FD_203678 | JGI IMG/M metagenome (GOLD analysis project Ga0315551, IMG submission 203678) | Salt marsh sediment microbial communities from the Plum Island Ecosystem LTER, Massachusetts, United States - Salt Marsh Sediment SW1602-90 ...
ATACCCTATAAGAAGGAAAAAATCAAGTTTTTTGAGCCGCCTCTCGGATTCGAACCGAGGACCTGCTGTTTAGGACGTAAAAATTCGCTCCTTGAGCCGATGGGCAGAGTCGAACTGCCATCAGTGGTTTACAAAACCACCGCTTTGCCATTAAGCTACATCGGCGAATTTAACGTCCCAGGCAAAACTATTGCTCCCTGCCCCGCATACGCGCCACCTTGAGGCGAGGTCGTAGCCCTCGCGAACGGCAAGCGTTATGTTGGGGTACCGCTGAGCTAAGGCGGCAAACTAAGGAAATTATACCACGTCAAACGTGGCTGTGCCATTCAGAAATGATTATTTGAAGAAAAGAATTAGAAGGTGTCCTGCCTCAGGGGTTACTTCAAGGATTTTTCCCCGACGATGTCAAGTGGGTCGGCTCTCTCCCCGAGTTAGACTCGGGAGGAAGTCGCCATCCCTTATGAGTGTTTGGTGAGGAAAAACCTCCTCGAAGTCCAAGCCCTCATTGGCAGGACAATTCCAGATTAGCATAGATTATTTTCATAGTCAAGAGGCTAAACTATATCGTAATAGATCAATTTCTTTTCACAGGACTAAATTAGAAGTGCACCCGGAAGAAGGAGGGAAAGGATAAAATTAACAATCGGGAAAACGATTCTCGAGATTAAAGGGGCGCCGAAGAAAGGGAAGATAAGGAAAATAAGGATTAAAAGGCCGTATTGATGGCTAAAACGGTCGTAATTTTCAGCCAAATCTTGAGGTAAAAGACCGACGATAACGGCGCTGCCATCCAGAGGATGGACAGGGAGAAGATTAAAAATAGCTAAGATAACCGCCAGGATGATCATTGGCTGGAGGAAGACTTCAATTAAGGTGGCGGTTGGACCTAAAGAGAGATAGGCAATTCTGATAATGACGGCTAGGACAACGGCTAAGAGTAAGTTTGCCGCCGGGCCGGCAAAAGAGGTGATGGCCATGTCTCTTCTAGGATGGCGGAAATTGAAAGGATCAACCGGCACCGGTTTGCCCCAGCCGATGCGGGCGATAATGAGCATGATGGTGCCTAAAGGGTCGAGATGGGCAATGGGGTTGAGGCTAATTCGGCCGGCCAGTCGGGCGGTAGGATCACCGAGCCGGTCCGCGCTCCAGGCATGGGCGAATTCATGAACCGTAATCGCCACCAAAAGAGCAATAATCCAAATTAGAAATGCAAAAGGATTGGTAAAAAGTTCTGCGAGCATTGATACTTAAGCCTTAATTTGCTATTATAACAAACTATATGGCCAGATGTTTTTTGTGCGGGAAAACCAGACAAATCGGTCGCACCAGTCGGCATAAGCGGGGTGTGGCCGGAAAACAGTGGCTGAAGAGGGCCCAGAAGACCTTAAAAGTCTTCATGCCCAATCTTCACGCTACCACCCTAGAGAAAAACAAGAAAAAGATAAAAACCAAGGTTTGTACTAAATGCTTAAGAAGGATTAAGAAAAAAGGTGAAATCATTCACGGCTGGCGAGCGGTTTCAACCGCGATTGAAAAGGTTAAAGAGAAACCGATGATTGTCATAGAAAAGCCTCTTTTTGAAGATGAGAAGAAAAAGGAAGCCAAGAAGAAATCTGTGAAGAAAAAACCTGCCTCCAAAAAATCTTCTGCCAAGAAGAATAAGTAAAGTATGTTTCCAGAGAGAGAGCTGGTTAATTATGCAGTTAAATCACAGTGGAATCATTTACCAAGTCTTGGGAGACCTCTTTGGGATTTGGAGCAATATCGGGATTTAATTCCAGAAGAAAGAAGTAGGAGGGTTTTCGAGGAGATGAGGGAGATGATCGGTCAACCTACACTAGAGGTATGGAGATATTTATTTGCCAAGTTTACTCCCGAACTTCCAGAGAATAGCGCTGCCTTAGGAGTCTTTTATTATTATCACCGTGAACCTGATTCCACTGATTTTCTCCAGAGAGAGTCGAGAGTGATTTTTCCCCTTAACGTTGTTCTTAATTCCGAATTACTCTCCCAGAATTGGATTGATCACCAAAGAGAAAAATTAGCCCAAAAATGGGATTTAAGTCCTATTTCCTTCGGAATTTCTGGAAATATTTTTGCCTCTTTAGAACTAGATTCGATGCTATCTTTTTCAGAGAGAGTTGGGAAGCTCGGTGAGCATTGGTATTCTCGTAAAGATAGTGAGGTTTTACTACAACGGACAGGTAAGGCCGCATTCATGGTGTTTGCTGATATCGACGGAGAAACTTCTGACGAGCAGTTTATGAGTGTCAGCGAACAGTTAGGAATGCCATTTTTAGTTGTAGATACCAGGAGAGGCCATCACCTTTTATTCCCTTTACTTTTTAGAAGCTTTTTCGGTAGCGCTTTGAATTTTGATCCAATGGAGATTGAAGCCACCAGTAGAATGGGGTTAGTTTTAGGCGTTGATTTTGATACTAGATATATTTTCCACAGCCATCTAAAGCGTGAGTATGTCTTAAGGGTGACTCCCGGACTATTCCGAGAAGAAACACCGAGAATCTCTGCGGTTGTTTGGGATAGAAATACTATCGTAAAGGAACCTGCCCAGAAATCTACATAGAGTATGACAGAAAGATTAGGTAATCCTGAACAATTAATCGGTGCCTCTTGTCATGAAGTTATCGGACAGGATGGGCAATGTTCTGAGGGTTTCGACAAACGTAAAGAGAGTAATGTCAAAGGTGATTGCTATTACTGACTGATCTTCACTCCTAGATATCCTTTCTGGAGCTGTTTCCAAGAAGTTGGGGTTTTGCCTTCGAGTTGGACTTGTTCAAGAATCAGTTTGTCTTGTTGAAGTTGGACACTAAGGACCTTCATTCTTTTTTTCAAGGTGGTTCTTCCCGCCTGTTCCAGTTCGACTTCGGTCCAAGCACCGGGCCAAGGTGTCATCGCCCGGATAAAACGCTCAGTCTCTTCAGCTGATTTTGACCAATTGATCCGGCCATCATTTTTAGTAAGAATTTGAGTATAGCTGGCTTCTTCATCGTCTTGTCTTCTGGTTTTAATTTTACCTTTGAGGTATTCGGGAAGAATGTTGACTAAAACTTCAGCCCCTGTTTCGAAAAGCCGTTCATAAAGAGTTTTTGAAGTATCTTCAGGCTTAATTTCTTCTTCGAACTGGGAAATAATGGGTCCGTGGTCCATTTTCTCGTCCATTTTGAAAATCGTCATTCCGGTTTGTTGGTCACCATTGATAATCGCTGCTTGGACGGGTGAAGCGCCTCGATATTTGGGTAACAAAGAAGGGTGAAGACATAAAGAGCCTTTTTTAGGCATTCTTAAGATTTTTTTAGGTAAGATTAAGCCGTAGGCAGCGACCACAAAAAGATCAATTTTTTTAGAAAGTTTAGTGAGCTGGTCGGTAAATTCTTTATCAAATTCAGTCGGGGTGAGAACGGGAATTTTCTTTTTAGTGGCCCAGATTTTGATAGGGGAAGGGGTGATAATTTTCTTTCTCCCTACTGGTCGGTCAGGCTGGGTAATACAGGCGAGAAGTTTGATGTTTTTAGTTTTATGTAGCTTCTCCGCGACGGGAATAATGTATTCCGGAGTTCCGAAGAAGACAGCTTTTATCATTAGGGACTATTTTAATATGGATTTAACTAGGATTCAATCCTCTTTTCACTCTAGTTCAACCTCAACGAGAACTTTCTTACCTTCTTTATCTTTTTCTAGTTTATAGATTTTTTCTCCTTGTTCTAAAATTCGGTCAACAAAAAGAATACCTTCAAGATGATCAAATTCATGCTGGACATAGGTCGCTTCTTTATCTTCGAGCATGAGGGACTGTTTTTTGCCTTTTTCGTCTTGATACTCGATTTTGACTTGATAAGGCCGGTTGACAAAGCCCCAGTATTCTGGGACTGAGAGGCAGCCTTCAAGAAGACGTTGGTCTTGAGGTGTTTTGTTTTTAATTGTTTCTTTAGAGCGGAAAGTGATTTGAGGATTGACAAAGGGAATAATCTTTCCGCCAATCCTAGCAATAAAAACCCGGACTGATTTATTAATTTGAGGAGCGGATAAACCGACGCCCTTAGGACTATCTTGGGCAATCATTGTCTCTTTAAGGTTCTTAATCAGGTTTTTCAACCTTTTATCAAACCACTTGACTGGCTCTGATTTCTGTCTAAGAACAGGATCAGGGACGGTGATGATTTTCTTGACGGCCATGGGCTTATTATACCTTCAGACAAGGGCAAAAGTAAATTGATGGATAAACCTACACCTAGATGTTAAAATTGCCTGAATGATAGAAAGGGCTCTTGGTTTAGGTGTTGGTCCTGATGGGGTTTACAACTCTGGAGACTCTAGAGATATTTCAAGAGTGGGAGTGGGAATAGAGAAAACCATAGAAAACTTGGAAAGATTACCAAAAACAGGAGAAGGAAATCATCTTCTTTTAGCTGATGCTTGCCTTCCTCTTCCTTTTAAGGATAGCACTTTTAGCTCGATTCAAGCTTTATTTCCTAAAGGAGATCTTCTCCTGGGACTTTGCGGTTACGATTATTCTATTTGGCCTGAACTTAGTCGGGTTTTAAAGGATGAAGGAGAGGTAGAGATCTTTACGAGTGTTTCTGCTTGGGGGACAACTTGGACTGATTTTTCGGATCGGAGCGGATTTGTCGTCGTCCCTTTCCCTCATCAGCGGATTTGGTGGTTAGCCAGTCGGTCTGGTTTTGAATCCGAATTGAGAAGAATTGAGCCTGAAGAGGTAGAAGTTTTAGGGACCAAGGCTTCTCATTATACATTGGGGAGGATGACCAAGCCGCATCTTTCTGATAGGGCTTATCTTATCCGAGCTTGGAAAAAATAAATTTACTTTTCCTCGTGGCGTTTGACCGTAAAGATTTGAAGATTAATTTTTTCTCTGGGGCTAATACCGGCTTTTTGACGACAGATTTCTAATTGTTGTTCAGCTGTCTTCACACTTGGAATGTCAGGTAGAAGCAACCCCCGTCTACCATTAGGGGCAAAGATGAGAAGACCATACTCTTTAGGGTCAAGATCTTTTTTCTGAGCTGGTTTTGGCTTCGAGAGAATATCAACCGAGAAAACAAGATTTTTTAATTCTTTTTTAGCTATTGGCGGGAAACGGGGGTCATTAAAGGCAGCGGCGAGAGCGTTTTTAATGATTTCTTGAGCTATATTCTCCTGAGTGGGCATAAAAGTGCCAATACAGCCTCGTAAAGAGCCATCTTTTCTATGAATGGAGACAAAGACTCCGGCTTGTTCAGAGAGCAGTTTTTGAGACAGTTTTGCGGGCACTTCCAGGATTTCTCTGGTTTTAAGATAGGTTTTAACCGCGTTTTTGGCGAGTTTGACGTATGGACTCATGTTTGAGCTTGAAATTAGCCACTAAATAGCCAACACCAAAAGGACCTTCATATGAGAGGATTTCAGGTTTCCAAGTGGTTTCAGAGCCCTCTAAGGCGCCTAGGAGCATAGAGAATGAGCGTAAGCCGCATTCGCCAGCCTCTTCAACCAGGCGTTCAGGCAGGTTGAGGATACCCCGAATATCCTTCTTTTTCAGCAATTTAATGAATTTCTGGTCAAATTTTGGTCCCGAAGGGTGAAGACCGTATGGACCGTCTTCTTTAAGCCTATGGCTCATATCACCGGAAGCAATCCAGGCTAATCTTTTGACGTAATCTAAATTCTTAATCAGCTCTTTCCCTCGTTCGAAATGAACTTTGGGTGACTCAAAATCGGTCAAATGAGCTTTGACTTCAATTCCGTGAACGTCTTTAGCTAAGAAATGAAGAGGAACATTAAACCCCCAGTCCGGGTGAGGGGAGGTGATTAAGATACAATCAGGTTTGGTTTTAGCTAATTGTTTACCTAATTTCTCGAGTGACTGAATGGTTTTTTTTACTTTCTGTCGATCAGCTTCCGAGCCAACATCAGGTAGGATTAGAGGGGGGTGAGGTGAAAGACAAGCAAAAACTAACACTAAAGAGATTATATCAGAAAGTGTTTCCCTCCTGGATACTCCTGACGTGATGTATAAGGTCGTAAGCGGCTCGTATTAAATCATCACTTCCCTTAGCGAGATTAGGGTTTTGGCCAGTCCCTGGACCCCTCCCTTGGATAGACTCAATGGTGATGCCCGAAGACTCAATGTAAGCTAGCATTTCTTCTGGGCTTAGTTCTTGTTCAATCTTCCTTGACATTTTAATTAGCCATATTTTACCATAGGCCTCAAAGGTTTTTTCTCTGCGTTCTTAGATTTGGTAAAATCAGATTTATGGATGAAGCTGGAGCTGAGGAAGAGACGAAAACGGGGACAGAGATTCTAACTTCCCAGATTGAGGCGGTTCAAAATTTTGGCAGAGAAAGGATTTTTTCTCCGGAAAAAAGAAAACAGATAGTAGAGGCAGTTACTAACGGACTAGACCTCATCGCTTCGACGATTAAAGAAGAGGCTCAAGAGACAGGTTTAAGTTGGGATGCAATTACTCCCTTAATGGAGTGGACAATGGCAGATTTTACGAGGACCGCTTTAACCACTCCACCCTTGCCACCCCAGAGTTTTGAGGAGGCGGCCCCGGGAGGACTAATAGCTGATCTCCATGATTGGTGGCAGGTTTTATCTGATGGACAAAAGAATGCTCTTTGGGATATTCTGGAACAGGATTTTGGCTTGATCAGGGGGTTAAAGAGAGAACCGATTCCGTTTTTACCGTCAAGAGGCAAAGGTTATACTATTGGCAGATCGGAGAGAATTGTCACTGTTCCCGCCGCCAGAGGGTATCCGGAAAATCAGTTTCAACCCGGAGTAGTTTTTGATCCTGCCAGAAAACCATGCTATCTTACTTGTTTTGTGGTTAAATAAACTCAGTTAAAATTAAAACTATGCTTGGAATTAGAATCTTATTCTATCTTCTAGTGGCGTTTATTGGCTACGCCATTGGGAGAATAGGCCATATCTATTGGGGACAGGTTAAGTCGCCCCATCACTGGATTTACGGTCTGATTTTAATCATCATTGGTTTAATTTTTTACCAGAATTTTTGGGGATTGGCCGCTTTAGCCTTTGGCGTCGGTCATTTTATCAGTGATTTTAAGGACTTCTTAGATTTAAAATTCTACGGAAGAGACGAAGAAGGCGAAAAAAAATTTTGGGGAATTGATTGACTTGTTCAGCTTCTTAATTTGCCTTCCTTGGTATAATAAGCCTAAATGGTAAATAGTCCTGAAAATAATCCCGAAAGAAGAATTAGTATTTTGGGAAAAGAAATAGGCCCCGGTGAAATTGGCCTTGGTGGTTATGGTCTTGTGGCTTTGTCGGTTTTGAGCGTGAATTCTCCTTGTCTTGCCGTTCCCTTACTTCTAGCGGGTGGTGGGGTGATTCTTTATAGTATCCGCAAGATGGAACGAGAATAAAGCATTGGGCGAGAATTTTATAATCTAATCCTCAAATCCTCCCCACAGCTTTTACACTTACCTTTTTTATCAACCTCCAGAATTTCTGGTTTCCAAGCCGAGCGCTTGATTGCTAGCGAACCGCATTGGGGACAGTAAGTACTGCCTTCAGTATAGAAACCTCCATTAAGATCTGTGCCTGGCGCCCAGATGTAGATGAATTCTAACCCCGCTTTTTTACCAATCTCTTTAGCTTGTTTAAGTTTTTCAATCGGAGTGGGAGGAATTTTTTGGAATCCTTCATCAGACGCTAGGTCTGGAGAATAACGGCTTAAATGCCAAGGTGTTTTGGGACCCAAATCCTTAACAATCCACCGACAGATTTTCTTAATTTCTTTTGGATCATCGTTGATACCTGGAATGAGGAGGGTGGTAATCTCCAGGAAAATTTTATGTTTTTTCTGAGCGTAGACCATCATTTTGGGAATTTCACCAAAGAAAGCCCCTTGCTGACGATAACTTTTTTCTGAAAAACCTTTTAAGTCAACATTGGCGGCATCGAGATAGGGTCCGATTTTGTCTAAAGTCTCTTTTGTCCAGGAGCCATTGGTGACGAAGACAGTAAAAAAGCTTTCTTTTTTAGCCAGCTTGGCGGCTTCCAAAACGTATTCTGACCAAATAACTGGCTCATTGTAAGTGAAGGCAAGGCCTTGATAGCCTTTGTTTTTAATTTCCTTAATCAGTTTTTCCGGTTCAAGAATCGGGAAAACCTGACCTTGTCTGATTTCCTTGAGAATCTGAGAGGCTTGGTCTCCCCAGGAAGAGGACCAGTTGAGACATTGTTTGCACCGGAAATTACAGCCATAACTCCCAATCGAAGGGACCATTTCTCCGGGGTGAAAGTGATAGAAAGGCTTTTTTTCAATCGGGTCAATCTGAAGACCCTGGATTAAGCCGTAGTTAAGAGTGTAAAGCTCGCCTTTTTGATTAAGCTTGGTGAGGCAAAAGCCAGTCTGGCCTTCTGAAATTAAACAGCGTCGCTGACAAATCTGACAGCGAATTTTTTCTCCAGCGAGTTTTTTAAAGACAAGGGCTTTTTTCATTCAACCCCAAATTCTTTACCGGTCAGTTTTCTATAGAGGTCACGAACCTCAGGGACACTGGAATTGATATAGATGAGGATATATTCCACTTGTCCAATCGCTTTTTCTCTTTGACCTGATTCTTCATAAAGAAGAGCGAGGGCGTAGCGGGCCGATTGGTAGTTCTTTTTCATCTCGACCGTTTTTCCGAGCGTCTCGATGGCGGTTTCTGGCTGTTCAAGTTTCGTGTACAAAATACCTAAGTTGTACCAGAGTTTGGCATCAGTGGGAGCAAGCTTGATGGCCTCGAGTAATGACTCCAGGGCGGGTTCTAAGAACTTGGGGTCAATTTCTGCTAAGGAATAAAAAGACTTGACTCGGTTCTTCCAAAAATTCAGATTTTTTGGTGAAACTGAAAGGGCCTGACTTGACTGACTAATAGCCGTATTGATTAATTGGTCTCGAACCTCTTCTTCTTTTTGTTGATGAGCGATTTGGGCTAAGAGAGAGGCGGAATAGCCGAGTTCGCTTCTGAAGACTGGTTCATTGGGGTTGAAACTAACGGCTCTTTGAAGTTCTTGAAAAGCCTGTTGCTGATAGCCGCTTTTTAGAAGTTTACTTCCTCGAGCATAAAGAACATCAGCGTACCAAAACTGCGCCAGGCGCAGCACAAAGAACAAAGAACAGAGAATAAAGAGGGCGATTGAGCCATATTGCCACCATTTAAGTTCAGATGTTTTTTCCCTATGTTGTTTGTCCTGTGTCGTCTGTTCTGTTCGCGTCAGCACGACCGCGAACCCAGGATAAAGAAAAAATTGGAGGGCGACCGGGACAACCGAAAAACCGAAGAAATTGGTAATTAAAATAGAAAGATAGCCGGCGAGAAAAGCGACTAGTAATTGTTGATTTTCTCTTTCCCCTTTTTTACTTCTGATCTTTTTTAAGCTCCAGAAGACAAAACTGCCGATTAAGCCTAAAGTGGCTAATAAACCAAAAGTACCGGTGCAAGCGGCCAGATTAAGGTATTCGTTATGGGCTTTATTATATAAGAAGTCCCATTCTGAAACTAAGTTATGTTCAACCGGTCGGAAATTATAATATGAGTAAGCAAAGGTTTCGACACCCGAGCCGAAGAGAGGGTAATGTTTCCAAATCTCAATCGCCCCTTTCCAGACAATATTTCTGATTACCTGGGATTCTGTCCCCCCTTGGGCGACTTCAGGGATAATGATTGGCGTGGGTTTGGGTTTCTCGGCGGAGACTTGGGCCAAAATCGGGACCGGACCAATAGTCTTTCTAATGATTTGACTGAGGGAGGGAGCGAGAAAAGGAAGACCGGCCTGAAGAGTAATTAAAACCAGGATTGAGGAAGCTACCAAAAAATGTTTGAGAGGTGTTTTAATTTCTTTTTTCGAGACCCAAAAGATTAAACCCCAGAAGATTAAATAAGTAGGCGCTAAAGCCGCCAGAGCGGAGCGAGATTTAGTGTAAAGGAGGGTTAAGTAGAGCAAGGCGGACAAAGAATAATAAAGATATAATTTTAAGTTCTTAGTTTTGCCCGCCCCGCTTCGCTTGGCGAGGCCGGGGAGTTTTAAGTTAAGGGTTAATGCCCAGATAATGGGGATGAGAGCGACCAACCAGGCTGCCAGCCAGTTAGGTTGACCAAGAGTAGAAAAGACTCGGTTTTGGACATCCTGAACCCAGTACTTGGCGTCAATACCAAAATGCTCGGCTACGCCGTAAAGAGAGACAAGAGTGGCGCTGATGAGTAAAGAATAAAGAGACTTAAAGACTTTTTCTCTGTTTAGATTACTAACCAGAGCATAATATAAAAGTAGATAGGAGACACTAGAAAACAAACCGCCGTGAAACCGAGAATAATAACCCCAAAGACTAGTATGGCGGTCAATGGAAAAGATAGTCGAGAGGAGTTGACTAGCGAAAAAGATAATAAGAGGAATGTCGAGAAAAGTGCGGGTGAAGATAACTCTTCTTCGAAAAACCATCTTAATAAGCCAGGAAGCAGTGATTAAAATCGTCAGAATATAAACCAACATCATCTTGTTGTATTCAAACAATTCAAAGTTCCAGGGAGTCATGACAAGGGGAACGAGAAAAAAAAGAGCGTAGAAAGAATGTTCAATAATCTTATTGCAAATTCTCTCCCAATTCATAGGTTTAGTATATCACAACCTATAAAGAGCAATTCTTGATAAAAAAATAGCACAGTCATGCCAGACATGGTATAATTTATAATATGAAATCAGCTTCCCTGCCAAGATCTCTTCACCGCTATTTCTGGGATATAGATGTTAGGAAGCTTAATCCTCAGAGTCGGCCTCAGTATGTGATTCAGAGATTGCTTGAAATAGGTGATGATGAAGCTGTTCGTTGGGTGAGAAAAAATTACTCTGAAGAGCAAATTAGAGAAACAATCAGAGAAAGGCGCGGTTTTTCTCCAAAAACAGCTCAATTCTGGGCCTCGTTTTTAAAAATTCCCCAAGAAGAGATTAGATGTTTACAAAAACCCTATCTCAAACAGCACAAAACTCATTGGCCGTATTAGGCGAAAGTGGGTTATTAAAAGATGCTTATTTGGCCGGTGGTTCAGCTTTAGCCCTTCATTTGGGCCACCGTTATTCGCTTGACTTTGACTTTTTTACTCCCGAATCGTTTGAGGCTAAATATTTTGTTGTTGAGCTTGACAAGCTTGGGAATTTTAAGAAGGAGACAATTAAGGCTGAGACGATTTTAGGTAGTTTCAATGGAGTTAAATTCAGTTTATTTCATTATTCATATCCTCTGGTAAAGAAAAAGCACCCCTTTCTAAATTTACAAGTGGCTGATCCGGCTGATATTGGCGCCATGAAATTAGCGGCGATTGTTGACCGGGGAACAAAAAGGGATTTTATTGATTTGTATTTTATCGCCAAAGAAAAATATCCTCCTGAAGAGGTTTTAAAATTTTACGATAAAAAATACCAAAAACTTTCAGAGAACATTTATTCAATTATTAGGAGTTTGAGATATTTTGAAGACGCCGAAGAGTCAGTTATGCCCAAAATGATTAAAAAGATTTCTTGGAAGGAAGTAAAAAGATTTTTTGAAAAAGAAGCGATTAGATTAGGCAAAATATCTTTTAAATAAAATAGTTTAGAATTCCCCGCTAAAGGAGGTATTTTAATAGAAGTTGCTTGGGGAACTTCAGAGCATTCTTAATCAGGTGGCCATGACTTTTGAGGAATTCAAAACCTTTGTTCGTTGAAAACGGCAACCCTTGCCAAAAAAGTGGTATAATTTGATTGTGGCGTAGTGATAAGGAGGTGATAATCAGTGAAAGAAAGACTTGATTTAGTTGCTTCCCTCATTGGTTCCTCTGAGGTGGTAGAGACAGAAGCTGGAGAGCCCACGATAGAAATCTTAGGGAATTTAATGGAGTTTTCTCAAAGTAAACGGTGGTTTAGGGATACCAGTCCCAGGCCAGATGTTGGTTAAAGAACAACCTTAAGTATGAACAATCTCCTTGTTAATCCTAAGACAGTCCTATTTCATGATGGTTTAGATAAGAGGAATAACTTCTACACGATTGTTTGTAACCCAAAAACTGAAATTTACCTGAAAGTCAACCCTCTGGGTTACAAAATACTCCGTACACTTGAAGAAAATCTTGGTGTTACAGTTGTAGAAATCTCGAAAATTACTGGAATAGAAAAGGAAACTATTAATAAATTTGTTTTGGCTATGAAGAAGGAAAACGTAATTTTTGAAAAATGAAGAAGGATAAAAGAAGACATTTCTTTTTCAAAATAAAGAAGGATGATTTTTTAAAGAAGACTAAAGTTGAGTCCATAATCAAAGGCTTAGTCCTTCCTAAAAATAAATTCCCGCCAGATTTTTTCTATCAAGGAAGAGATACCTTTATCGCTGGTTATTTTGCCTCTTATAGAGAAAAAACTACTCAAAATCAGTTAATCAGTCTTTGTCAACGGCAAGAGTGGGAGCGAATTGCGAATTTTATCGGTGATTTCATTATTCTTTTTTGTGATTTAGCTTCCAAAACAATAGTTTTACTGACGGACCAAACGAGTAAATTCCCCTGTTATTTTTCCATCAACGAAAATGAACTGGTAATGTCTACCAGTTTTCATCAAGTTCTTGGTTCGTTGCCGCCTGCATCATTAGATATTCCTGAGGCTTTGGATTATATCCATAGAAACGTGGGGATAAAAGATCAGACATTTATTAAAGAAATCAAGCAAGTCCCGCCAGCCACACTTTTCCTCCTTAGTCAGGATTGGTCATATTCCTTGGTTCCTATGATAGAGCTTGAGAATCTTTTAAACCAGCCATTTGAAAAATATGACTCCGTTAAAGAGTTCGCTGATAATTTCCTTTCAAATCTCGAAGGTATTGTGGAAGAAAAATTCGGAGCGATTAAGCACCTAAAGTTTTGTGCCGATCTCTCTTCAGGTCTTGACAGTAGCTTAATTAGTTATCTCTTAAAGAAGAAGGCGAGTAAGCCTTTTACTTGCTATTCCCATATTTACAAATTGAGTCCTAGATATACAAATCCAAAAATTGTTAAAGAATTTGCTGATAAGCATGGATTAAAGGTTCGTTCTATTCCCCATGACCACATTTTCCCCTTTTCAACTAAGACCGATCTTGAGTGGATAAAAAGAGAACCAGGCCAAACAGGTATGGCTGATGCCTTTTATGACCTGGTTTTAGTCAGTAAAGATGGAAATGAAATTGAATTTACTGGCGAAGGAGGAGATGAGATTTTCAGAATGGATGCTAAAAGCTATGAGATAAATTTGCGGTTTCCGATTCAAGTAGAATACTTCGAGAGGTTAAGTTTGGCTAATTTTGGGATAGGAGCAGTGCTCACAAAGAAGGCTCTTAATACCCTTTTTGATAAGGAGAGGTATCAAAGGAAAAATCCCTATGTTTTTACTGTTCCTGATTCGGCGATTACCGTTTACAGCAATGATTTTTTCCCTTTATTTTGGGAAACAGAAGTTTGGCCGATTGCCCCCTTTACAGACCCTCGTTTGGCTCAAATAGCCAGAGGGATTCCCAAGCCCAGAGGTGGGCATTTAACCAAACAAGAAATCTGGAGGGAGAGACAAGATATTTTCGTCCCGAGCCAATTCTTGCCTAAAAGAGGACCAGACGAACAATTTAAAAGATATCTCACGGAGAGCTCAGGGGTGGTGATATCAGTGTTAAAAAATTCAGTTTTGGGTTCTAAGGGTTGGGCTAAATCATCGGAAATTATCGATAATATTAGAAAAGGAGATATAGAAAGATACTGTCGAGATGATGCCATGAGTTACATTGTCAATTTGGTGGGACTTGAATATTTTATTCAAGAAAATGGGGTTAAAGTTTAGTATATCACAGGGTTAGAGTTTCTCGGGAGCGGTGTCGTCGCGAAGAATAAAGTTTGGGTCTGAAGATTCTATTAATCCCATTTGACCGGTTTGGCTAATTAAAGGGAATAAATCTGCTGGTATTTCCTTCCGATTAATTTCCCCTAACGATTTCAGGGGTGAATTACTGGCGATGACAAGAGTATTGGTTTCATCAACATTCAAGGAATAAGTAAATTTGAAAACTGATTTGGTTGTCTGGCTAATAACTCGATAGCGAAAGCTTTCAAGGGAAGTGGTGGCGACATTGAAAGCTAAGATGCCCTTTTCTTGGAGATGTTCTTTTGCCTTTTGGATAAATTCTTGGGTGGCGAGATGAAAGGGAATATAGGTTTGGCGGGCATAAACATCAATAATAATAATGTCATATTTTTTTTCCGTCTGATTGAGGAAAGCCCGGCCATCCATCGCGTAGATAGTTAAGCTGGGTTGTTCGAGCTCAAAATACTTTTTACCGACTTTAATCACTTCCGGATCAATTTCTACGCCATCAATATGAAGGGCGTATTTTTCTGAAAAGAAGTGCTGGTATTGGCGTGACATAGTGCCTGCGCCTAAACCAATAATGAGAACATTGAGATCGTGGCTGTCTCTTAATAAAGGCAGGAGATTGAAGTAATCAAAAACCTGACCAGTCAAAAATGAGTCTGGTGAGTAGGAAGAGCTGACAAAACTGCCTGGACCTAAAGACAAATAGAAGTAATTGTTATTTTTAATGACTTTGATTTGCTGATAAAGAGATTCAGTCTGGTAAATGATTTCTTCGTTTGAAGAAAGAACCTGGGGAGAATGGGGAAGATTAAGCAAGAGGAGGATAAGAATCAAAGCTGGAATTAATTTTTGCAGTTTTGGTAGGCCGATGAAGGCGATAATCTCTAGCCCAATTCCAGTTAAGAAAAAGGTTAATTTGGTACCGATTAAAGGGATGAGAACAAAAGAAGGGAGAAGGGTGCCGAGAATACTGCCGGTAGTGGAAATGGCAAAAATTAGACCTGCGGCTTGGCCTGACTTTCTCTCCTTAAAACTGGCAATAATTAAAGGGTAAATTGAGCCGAGAAGAAAAACAGGCAGGAAGAACAGAGAAAGAACAACGAAAAATGTTTTTAGAGAAAGAGAAAACTTGGCTAGATGAAGGGATAAGGAAGTAAAAGAGACAATCGGTTCGACGAAAAGATAGGAGAAGCCGATTAAAAGACCAGCCGAGGCGATGAGAAGATAAATAACTGAATCAGCCTTTCTTAATTTCTTAGAAAGTTGACCGCCGAAGAAATAACCTAAAGCCAAGGCGGTCATCACTAAAGCAATAATCGTTGCCCAAACTTCCATGGAAGAACCGAAAAAGGGAGCGACGAGGCGGACCGCGGTCAGTTCCACTATCATTCCAGCAGTGCCTGCGAGGAAGGCGGTGAGATAAAGAAAGAAAGTTTTAAATTGTTTGAACCTCATAATTTGATGGTAGCAGAGTATTAAGGTTTCTTCAATTGGCTTGAAAGAGCAATTCTTGCTAAAAAATGATATAATTTCTCTAATTGCCCAAATGATCCTGAAACTTAAATTGAATCTTTTGGTAGATAAAAAGAAGTAGTTTAATATCCCCACGCCTTTGGCGGGGGATTTTTGAAAGATGGGGGAGAAAATGGCGAATTTGACTAATCGATATTTATGTGTTATTTTTTTCCTGAAGAGGGAGGTGAGGAAAAATGAGAGAGATTGAAAGAGGAGAACTAACGGGACAATTGGGGCAGGAACTGGATATTAATAGAGAACCAACAGTAGAATTACTGGGAAGTATACTAGAAAAGCTTGATAAATACGGTCCACTTTCTGAACCTAGTTTCCGCCGTCCCGGTTAACCTTAATTTCTTATGGGTAAAAAATATTTTATTAACCCCTTGGCTGTAATTTTTCATCCAGTTTTAGACAAAGAGAATAATTACGAAACAATCGTTTTTAATCCCCAAACAGGAGACACCTTCAAAATTAATCGTTTCGGCTATAGTGTCCTCAAAACTATCGAAGACAACCCTGGTCTTAGCCTGGATTATTGGCAAGACGAGACAAGATTAGCCAAATTTGTAGACCAAATGGCTAGAGAAAATGTTGTTTCAGAAAGATGAAAAAAACCGAGCATCCCTTCCTGGTTTTTTCTAAAAAGGGAAGCAAGATAAACAAGTTTTTTTCTAGAGAAATAAAACTTCCTGAAAGGAAATTTCCCCCTCGTTTTATAGTCTCAACAAAAAATTTCTTTTGTGGAGGATATTTCGTTTGTTACAACCAACAAATCACTGCTAAGGAAATAGCAAAAGCATGTCAGGGGAGAAATTGGGGCTATCTAGCAAATCTCATCGCTGATTTTTTAGTGATTTATGCTGATTATTCTTCAAAGGAGTTTTTTGTCTTAACTGGTCAATTAGGTGGCTTTCCTTGTTATTTTTTTAAAGCTGGCGATAAATTAGTTTTGTCAACAGATTTTGGCCTCGTTAAAGAAAATCTTTCTTCTGTAACTCTGAACAAAAACTCAGTGTTTGACTATCTTTACTTCAATTACGTTACTACCCTTACTGCAGAGACAATTATTTCTGAAATCACCCAGGTTCCACCAGGAACTTTACTTCGAATTGATAGCAATTTTTCTTTTAGTCTTACGCCATTGGTTGACCTTAAGAACTTTCTTGATGTTTCTTTGGAACCCTATAACTCAGTGGCGGAATTTGCTGATGACACAGTTGTTGCTTTGGGAAAACTGGTTTCTAGTTATCTAGAGACCCTTGGGCAAGTTAAATTCGGCGCTGATTTATCTTCTGGGTTTGATAGTAGTTTGGTTTGTTATGTTCTTAAGAAAGAAAGTAAGAAGAAATTTCCCTGTTATTCGTTAATTTCTCGCTATAGTTTGGGTGATACTAATCCAGAGGCAGTCCAAGAGTTTGCCCGCAAGCACAAGTTGAAGCTTAATTTTCTCAAGGCCGAGCCGTTTTACCCCTTTGCTAAGGCTCACGATCTCGCTTGGACCAAGAAACACTTTTATCCAGGAGATCACGGTCAGGAACTGAGGTTTCAACTTTTTTCTTTAGGGGCTAGAGATGAAGTTAAAGCAATCTTCCATGGTTATGGGGGCGATGAACTTTATAGTGCTTTTTTGATTGGTGAAAATCGGCGATTTTCAATCCAAAGAGAGTATTTTTATGCCGTGGCAGGATTAAAATGGGGAATTGATAAAATATTTACTGAAGAAGGAATTGGGGTTTTACTTGATAGGGATCGCTTTGCTCAAAAAAGATTTTATCCATCAATCATTGCTCCTTCGGCAATTGCCGAACGTTTTTATTATTTTCCAATTTATTGGGAAACTGGAGTTTGGGGAATAAGTCCGATGTCTGATCCCAGATTAATTTTATTCGCTCGCCAGATTCCCCATCAAGATCGAAAAGTTCCCTCAAAACAAGAAATTTGGCAGCATCGGAAGGATATTTTTGTTCCTAGTCAATTTGTTAAAAAAGGTGATTATCAGAAGCAAATTGGTCAATTTTTAATTAAGAAGAAGGATTGGGTTATTCCTGTCCTTGAAAATTCTATTTTGGCGAAAAGGGGCTGGATTAATGCTTCGGAAATCATTAATGATATTCACCAAGGTAAAATTGAAGAATATTTAAAAGAACCACTGATTGTTCTTCACAATGTTTTAAGGCTCGAATATTTTTTACAGCACAATATCTAGATCAAGTATGCTATAATTTTCCTGGTTGCCCAAATGAGTTTTAAACAAAAATTGAATCTTTTGGTAGAGAAAGATAAAACAGTTTGACATCCCCCGCCAAAGGCGAGGGGATTTTTAAAAGAGCGAGTGATTGACTTAAACTCATTGATTTGCTAGACTAAAACCCATCATGGCTAAATTAAATTATCATGCCTTAGTTTGGAAAGAGGGCAGATGGTTTGTGGCAAAAGCCCTTGAATTGGAAGTAGCCTCTCAAGGAAAAACCAGAAGCGAGGCTCTAGTCAACCTTCGTGAGGCAGTGGATTTATATCTTGAAGATGAAGATATAAGTCGTTTTCCCTTGCCCAAGATAGTTAAACCCCAAGTGGCCCAAATTTAAATTTTCTTAATCATGCCCAAGCTTTATTCTGGCGCCAAGATTGTTAAGGCTCTCCAGCGTGCTGGTTTTTACAAAGTTTCCCAGAAAGGTAGTCATTTAAAACTTCGGGGTATTCGTTTTGGAAAACTGCAGACAGTGGTTGTGCCGATGCATAAAGAGGTCGCTTGGGGGACTTTCCAAAGTGTCCTTAATCAGGCGGTGATGACATTTGAGGAATTCAAAACCTTTGTTCGTTGAAAACGGCAATTCTTGCCAAAAAGTGATATAATTTCTCTAATTGCCCAAATGATTTTAAAACCAAAATTGAACCTTCTAGGAAATGGGCACAAAGTAGTTTAATATCCCTGATTTAGGGTTAGGGATATTTAGGAAATGGATGAGAAAATGTTGTCAACTGAGCGTCCCAGGCCGCAAAAGCTAGGAACAAGGGCAGAAAGGAGATTGTCCGGACTGAAAAGTCGGCTTGACGAAAGAGCCCAGCGGATAGCTCGGGATAAAACCAGAGCTCAATTAGAAACAGCGAAATCACCAGTAGGGACAGAACCGGTTGAATCTGCCTTTCTACAAAGACTGGGCAAGCGAGCACCAGATTTTGCACGTTTTGGCGTAACCGCCTCTGTTCTTTTAAATATTACTCTCGCTGCCTGCAGTGAAGCAAGGGAAAGAAATATTTCTGTTGCTGAACCACCAGTTGACCAATTCCCGTCAGCCGTCGTCTCTCTAGGAGAACCGATTCCTTCTCCTGTTCCCCATCCCATCTCTAGTGAGGCGATTATGGCTGAACCTCTACAAGGAGAATCGTTTGCCCAACCTAGCCCACATCCTTCCCCTGAGGGTTTAATTCGCTTCCTCCCATCTCAGAGAGGCGAGACGGTGATTTATGATAGTGTTGTTTGGACCCGAGAACCTAAATATGGGGGCGAGATGGCTTTATGGACGCTTTTTGGCACCTCTGATATTCAGAGTAGCGGCCATTCCTGGGATGTAATCGGTTATGCTCCGGTTGGTAAAAATCCTCCCAAAGGACTTGTCCAAGCGGTAGCTTTTTCTATAGATGGGGAGATGATTGGGGAGTCTGTAGGGGCACCTAAAGAAATAGATATGACCAGACAGAGTGAAGGGATGGTTATTGATTTAGAATCCTATCAAATTCAAGAAGGTGATAGACTTAATGACATTTTATTAAGTAGGGGGGCGTCGGAGAACAGTCTTCCAGAGTGGATTTCTAGGGTGTGTAAGATAAATCATTTGTCTAACCCCGATGAGATTAGAGAGGGAAATACTTTATGGATTCCCACTAATGTGCCGGTTTCCCAATCAGAGTATGGAGTTGGTGGTCCTGATTATTCTTTAGCAATAGCCCTTGGTTTTCAAGGTTATACTGTTCTTCCGGGAGATACCCCTGAGTCAGTGGCAAATCTCTACGGAATATCTCCCGAAACCCTTTTAGTCGTTAACGGAATTAAAGATGTTAATGAATACTGGTTGACAGGCGAAAATCTCTTTATCCCGAACTTTGATTTAGAGAATTCTAGTTATTCACCAGCTGTTCTTTCTTTGTCAGAAACTTATGTTTATCCCTCGGAAGCCGACAGGGACTCTCTAGCGATTATAAAAGAGCGTTATCCTTTAGTCGAAACCTCCATTATTCAGAGGGCAGAGCTGGTCAGAAGATATTTTGAGGCAGGTGTACCACCCATTAGCCCTTACAGCATTATTTGGCGTGATTATAAAATTTTTCAACATAATGGTGGTGGAGAGTTACCACCTACTCAGGAGAATATAGAAAGAGTCTTAGCAAGGTACATGCTGGCCTATGAACTTAATCCAGTTGTATGTGAAACGCTGGTAAAATTAAGACCGGGCATCAGGGCGATAAATAGATTTCTTGAATCTTCCCCATATTGGGATGGACCACCAATCCCCGAGGAGTTGGAGGGAAGGAATATTTTTTATGTAGGAGAAGATTTTAGTTATGGTACAGAAGGATTTCCGGAAATTACCGGTAATTGGGAAGAGATCCTGAAGGACCCATTTAAAAATAGGGCCGTTATCGAGGGTTATCTTTTCTATATTATTCCCCATGAGCTTGAACATTCATGGGTAGAGACAGAAAGTGAAGCCTCTTCTCTGCCGCCCTCATGGGGTGTGTTCAAACACAACGCTCTTTCCATCGGAGTGGGGATTTCCCGTAAGGCAATGGGTTTGGAATTCGATGAGAGTATCGGGTTTATGGAACTTGATCCCAGAGTGGTTTTGGTTTATTCGAGGTTAAGAGAGGCTGGCGTTGATGCTTTTCCTCTTCTTCGAGATATTATGGTGGTGGGAGACAGCCATCCTGAGTTGATCAGGGAAGTGGTTGACCTTTATGAGCAGAATCAAAGAGGAGATGATCCTCCTTTTGACGAGATGTTCGCTAATTTTGGGGATATAGGAAGAGCGCACACCATAGTGACTGAAGAGGAAAAGAGTCGTTTTATTGTTGAGTTTGATGCTTTTGTCGGACGCTGATTTTGAGAGATTTGACAAAAACAGATTTTGATGCTTTAATCTAGCTAATAATGCAGCTGCCCCCTATTAGAGAAAAAGTATCTGGTTTATCTCGTCTCCTCAAGGTTATTTATTTGTTTCTTTTTGTCGTTATTCTTATTCTAATTACAGAAGGATTTTATTACTTTTGGTTATCTGAAAAGAAAACAGGAGAATCAAAATATATTAACACTGAAGTTGTCTATCAGAAAGGGGTTTTATTATATAGTAAAACGTCTAACGAACCGATTGCGGCCAGAGGCTGGGTGAGAAAAATTGATAATGGAATTTTAACTTTAGAGAATCAGGGAGAAGAAATTTTAGTTGAGACGGAGAGCGAATTTAGGTATTCAGTTATTCAGGAAATTGGGGAAAATACAGAAAAATTTGAATTGATTGCTGGTCCGAAGACCTTAAAGATTACCGATTTAGCCAACAATGTTAAAACTGGAGATTTTGTTGTTGTTACTAGATTAACTAACTCTAACCTTGGAGTTATAAAAGGGGGGATGCTTTCGGTTCTCAATTTTTTTTGAGAAATAGGCATAATCATTAAATACGACAGTGAGGATAAAAAAAGTATTATTATTACTATTTTTAGCAAACTTTATTCATTTCTTTATACCAGGCTACTCAACAGTGTATGGTGCAGTTTATCATGATCCTTGTACAAGCGTTGCCTATGAATGCGATTGCCAAGACAATTCTTTGTGCAATTTTGGTTGTAGTGGGGCGGATTGCATTTGGGGCAGGGCGTGTTGGTGGGATAGTTGCCCCTGCATTGGTTGTTCATATGAACATGGAGACTGTTGTCCTTGCTCTGGTTGCGGTGGATGTTTTACTGGAGAAACGGAGGTGAGGATAAAAAACTCTAAAACTCAAAAACTCCAAACTGAAAAAATAGAAAATTTAAAGCCTGGAGATATTGTTGAGTCGTTTGATCCAGAGACGGGGGAAATTTCTGAGGGAATAGTTTCCAATATCCAAAAAGCGAATAGAGAAGGATATTATGAGTTAGAAACAGAAAGCGGAAAGAAGGTGAAGGTGACGGGAGAACACCCGTTCCTCGCTCTGAGGAGCGAGAATAATCAAACTTCAAATTCCAAATCTCAAACAATATCAAAATTCCAAAATTCAATATCGAAACTGGAAGAGATTTTTTCTCATACCCTGACTTATAAAGTGATATCTGGTTTTCAATCGAAAGTAAGTGGTTTACTTAGATAAGATGAAAAAGCTGCTCAAATTAGGTTTTTCTGTCTTCTGTCTACTGGCTACCGTCTTCTTTCTTGCCTCGTTAGGCTCGGTTTATGCGCAAGAGGCGGTGGAAATTCCCAGACCGGAGTTAAAAGACGCTTCGTTTGTTCAAGTTAAGAATTTGAATATTGGCGATGTGGTTTTTGTCAAGGGTGAAGTAGGTGAGCTGGTACCCAGCACAATCACGAAACTCGAATATCACCAAGAGCCGGTTGAAGTCTATAATCTTTCGGTTGACGGCGAGCAGACCTTTTTCGCCAATGATTTTGCCGTTCACAATAAATCTGGAGTTGATACTACTAAACCTCAATGTCGAGTCATTGTTAATCCCACAATTGAAAATGCTAACGGCTTGGTAAAAAATCGAAGTTTTGAGACTCCTGGTGACCCGGTTTGGTGTCCTCAATTTTGGTATAATGCTTATGAAGGTAGTTGGTGGTGTGATTATGGCTTGGAGATTAAATCGGGCAGTGCTTGTGGGGGTTGTGGGAGTAAGGTGGTCGAGCTTGGCTATCCTTATTTTTATGGAAGGCAGGATATCTCTGGGTTAGTGCCATTTGGAAACCAAAAGGTGCTTTACAGAGTGTCTGCTTGGGGAAGAGGCGGGGACGCTCGTCTTTATTTTAGAGAACCGGCTAGTGTCCGGTACGGCACTTTTGCCTATCTCTGTTATGGTTGTTCTAGTAACAAGTGGGGTCATCAGAGCCTTCTGGGATGGGCTAACAGCACTTCCGAACCAATCAGCATCCTAGGGGAAACGAGATTTGATTTAGTTTCTTTAGAAAAATTGACAGGTTCTACACAAGTAACGAGTTCCGAAGTTAATCTTTTTGTTGGTTTTTATGATAATCGGAATGTTGGTTGGCTTCGGCATTGGAATCAGGGTGAGTCTCCGCCTGATTGGGACTCAGGCGATCCCCGGGTGATTGGCTTTGGTCCGGTTAATCCAAGGGCTGATGGTATTTCCCATACCCTTACTGGTTCTGATAGTCAGATGATTAATGTCCAAGTAAGGGATTGGTCAGGAAACGTTTCCGATTGCAGTGTGACTGTTAATTACACTCCTCCCACTGGAACGATTACGGGCAATGTTTACCAGAATGAATGGGGATTATGTAGTGATGATGGCAGAGAAGAGCCTCCGCCTGGCTGGGCGGTTGAGTGTCAGGTTGGCGGAATATGGATAACCGCTCATCAAGAAGGTAATCAATTTACCTGTTGTGCTGATAGTAGCTGTAGTAGTTATGTTTTACCTCAAAATCCTAGTGTGCCCTATCTAGTTCGATTGATACCCCCAGCAGATTGGGAGTTAGTCAGCGGAGCTTCTTGTCCTTCTAATCCGCAACCGGTCTATCTTGATTCGGCTAGTGAAACTGCAATCCCATTTTCTCTTTGGCAAGGTTTAAACCCTTGGTTTCAGACCAAGGAGGGTGATGTTCATAGTGGGGGGAGGATAGTCTCTAGGATTCCCCTGGCAGACACTTACTTCTCTGTTGCGGATGCGGGTGACTATCCGGGTTTAGTTTCTTATGTTTCAGATGATTTACCTGATTTTGGTCGAGGCTCTGTTTCGGAAAAAGGTTGGTTAGCCGAAGATGAGTTTTCAGCCTATGCCTTTACCTTTTTTGAGAAGAAATTAAAAGGCGAGGCAAAAGAGGAGGAGTTTGACGGCAGTGAGCCATCAGGACCAGAAAATAATGGTGTTTATTATTCAGATATTGGCCGAAGTATTGACAATGCCTGGAATGTCAATCCAGGTGAAAGCTACATTATTCTTATTAATGGAAATCTGACGATTAATAATAAAATTGATGTCGATCCTGGCGGCTTTTTAGCTTTTATCGTTAACGGGGATATTATTATCAATGGTTCCGTTGGAGTTACCCCCGGCTCAGGAGCGGACAACGGGATTCAAGGAATTTATTTCGCTGATCAGACTTTTGACACTGGCGATTCTGACCAACAGCTTCTTCTTGAGGGTATTTTCGTAGCCAATGAATTTCAGCTCCGCCGAGATTTAGGTGACAACAATGACACTTATCCAGGGGAGATTTTTATCGCCCGCCCTGACCTTTTTGTCAATCTTCCTGAAGAGCTGAAAGAATCTTATTTCTTCGAACAGGAAGTAGCGCCTTAATTCGGAAAACTCGGAAAACTCAGTATATCAGGTTGTCAGAGAACCAGATATTCTGATAGTATTGGTTTATGATTAGAGATGTTACCGACCTTGAAGTTTACAACCTTTCCTTAACTCTTCTTAGAAAGCTATATGATTTCCTTAAGAAAATTCCTAGAGCAGAATATGATAGTGTCATTCAATTCAAAAAAGCGGGGAAATCAATTCCTGCTAATATTGCTGAAGGTTTTGCTAAAAGATCATCCGAAGCTGAGTTTAAGCGATTTTTGAAGATCGCTATTGGTTCAAGCGATGAGGTTATTACCCATTTAAGAACGATTGTGATTGCTGTTCCAAAATTAATAAATGAAGCAAAAAAATTAACTGAAGAGTATAAAGTTCTTTCAAAGCGCCTTAACAAACTTCACCAAAACTGGCGTTCTGGAACTTTCTGAGTTTTCTGATTCTCTGAGTTTTCAGAGTCTTCTGAATATGCTATACTCTTTCTGACTCCTGCCTAAGAGTTTTTCATTATGTTGAACACAATTTTTGGCTTCTTCTCCCACGATGTGGGGATTGATTTGGGGACGACTCATACCTTTGTTCTTGTTTTAGGTAAGGGGATTGTTATTCGTGAACCTTCCTTTATCGCTCGTCATAAAAAAACCAAGAAGATTTTAGCTATTGGTGGTGAAGCCAAGAAAATGATGGGGAAGACGCCAGAGAATATTGAAGCCCTTCGGCCTCTGCGCCATGGCGTGATTGCGGATTTTGATGCTACCGAAGCGATGCTTCATCATTATATTAGGGAGGTCCATCAATCCGGAGGGATTATTCCCAAAGTCCCTCGGCCAAGAGTGGTTGTCGGTGTGCCCTCTGGCGTAACTGAAGTCGAAAGAAGAGCGGTGCAAGATGCGGCTTTAAGTGCGGGTGCCCGTCAAGCTTTTTTAATTGAAGAGCCAATGGCGGCGGCGATTGGCGTTGGTTTGCCGATTAACAATCCAGCCGGACTCTTTCTCTGTGACGTTGGTGGGGGAACAACAGAAATGGCGGTTATTTCTCTCGGCGGCATCGTTCTTAATCGCTCTTTAAGAATTGCCGGTGACGAAATGGATGAGGCGATTGTCAATTTTATTCGCTTAAAACATTCGCTTTTGATTGGTTTGCCGACGGCCGAAGAGGTGAAAATCAGTTTGGGTAGTGCCCTTCCTCAAAAACAAGAAAGACAGATGGTCATTCGTGGCCGAGACCTTGAGAAGGGGCTACCCCGTTCTTTAAAAGTGACTATGGCTGAAGTTCGTGAGGCTTTAGGGCCAGTGGTTAATCAGATTGTTGGTAATCTCTCTGAAATCCTCGAGGAAACGCCGCCAGAATTAACTTCGGACATTGTCACTCGCGGTCTGGTTCTCTGCGGCGGCGGCGCCTTGATTGAAGGTTTGGATAAATTTATTGCCGATGAATTAAAACTGCCGGTTTGGGTGGCGGATGATCCCATGACCGCGGTCGTTCGGGGTTGTGGTAAAGTTTTAGAAGATCCTAGTTTGCTTAATAAGGTAAAGATTGCCGGGGGGCTTGAAATAAATAGACAATGAAACTGCCAGGGAAGACAATTTTTTGGTATTTGGTTTTTCTTTTGCTTGGTTTCTCAATCATTTTCTTTAATCAACTCGGTTGGCTCGGCTGGTGGCAACGTTTGACTCAACCAACTTTAATCTCTCTTCATTCTTCGAGTAATCATCTAAAAAATAATTTTAATCTTTTCGGAGACGCCACTCGTTTTTGTTCGGACCAGAGTGAACGAATTTCAGTATTGGAAGAGGAGGTGGCGCAACTGACAGGTGTTTTGAGTCAGCTGGAAGCTTGTCAGGAAGAAATCAAAGCGACCCGTCGGCTTTTAGGCGCGCCTTTACCAGCCGAATGGCAGTTTCTACCGGTTAAGATATTCAAGATAGAAAGTTCTTTTTTCATTGATCAAGGTAAAAAAGCGGGGGTTGAATTGGGTTGGCCGCTAATCTATGAAAATGTTTATTTAGGTAAGGTGATTGAGGTTCAAGAGCAAGTCTCAAAATTGGAATTGGTCAGTCAAGAAGGGAGCAAGGTTTCGACAAAGATTAAATCAACTGAGGGAATCCAAGCCAAGGGTATCCTTAATGGTTTAGGCAAAATCCAGGCTGAAGTGAGTCAAATTCTTGCCCAAGAGACGGTCGAGAAGGGTGATTTGGTGGTTACGGCTGGAGACGAGAGTATTCCCCCTGATCTTGCCCTGGCGAAAGTGGAAGAGGTGATTAAGGAAAAAAATGAGGTTTACCAAAAAGCAAAAGTGAGATTGTTAATCGACCCAGAACAATTGACAATCGTTTTTCTCATTACCGAAAGATGAAAATCGTTATCCCTTTATTTTTAATCTTAGGACTATCTTTAATCCAGACGACTTTTTTGCCGATTAATTTTTTATTAATCTTGGTGATTGTTTTTAGTCTTGGAAAAAAAGCGCCCGAATCTTTTCTTTGGGCTTTTTTAGGAGGTTTGTTTTTAGATTTGTTTTCTTTTAAACAATTCGGTTTTTCAGCCGTCATCTTTGTCAGCTTTGATTTCTTTTTAAAGCTTTATCGCCAGCGATTTTCTCTTGATCACCCCTTAATGGTTAGTTTTGTCTTGATTGTCAGTTATCTGCTTTATTCTTGGTTGACAGGAAGAGAAATAAGAGTTTGGGAAGGTCTGATTTTACTGTTTATTCTTTTATCTATCCGTTTTTTGAGGAAAGAATTATTTTTTTCTTCTCTTGGCAAGGAGGGAAACAGGCTGAAGTTATGAAATCAAGAATAGCCATTTTTTACCTAGTTTTCTGCCTGGCTTTTTCACTAATTGCGGGTCGGCTTTTCTGGTTGGTGGTTGTTCAAGGAGGCTCCAATCGGGCGAAAGCGGAAGAGCAAAGAATTAAAATCCGGAGAATCGTTGCCCCCCGAGGAATAATCTACGACCGACTCAACCGACCGCTAGTCCAAAACCTGCCTCTTTATAAACTTTGTCAGGAGAGAGAAAAAACCTGTCAAGAAATTAGTCGGGACCAAGCTTTACAGTTAGAAGCAGCCAATCGAGACGCTGATTTAGTGGTGGAGATTGGTCGCTATTATCCCCACGAGAAAGCTTTAGCTCACCTTTTAGGCTATCTAGGAGAAGTCAGTCAAGAAGAAGTTGATTTGGGTTGGCCCTTAGGCAGTCTTCGAGGAAGAACTGGCATCGAAGAAGAATATGAGGAGCTTCTCCGGGGAATTGACGGCGGAGAAATAATCGAAGTTGGTGCCAACGGAGAGGTGATTAGGGTGATTGGCAGGAAAGAGCCTGTTGCGGGCAAGGAATTAAAACTTTCAATTGATCTTGATTTACAGCTTGCCTCTTATGAGGCCCTAAAAAAGAGAGACCAAAAAGCAGCCCTAGTGGCGAGTACGCCTGAGGGAGAGATTCTGACTTTAGTTTCCTATCCTTCCTTTGACCCCAATTCTTTGTCTGAAAAAGACTTTCAAAATCCGGACCAGCCCTTTTTTAATCGGGCAGTTGCCGGCACCTATCCCCCTGGTTCAACTTTTAAAATTGTCACCGCGGCGGCTGGTCTAGAAGAAGGCAAAATTAATAGCCAGACGGAAATGGAGGACACGGGCGAGATTGTTATCGGTCAATATCGGTATGCTAATTGGTATTTTACTCAGTATGGTAGAACCGAGGGAGTAATTGACTTAGTGAGGGCGATTAAACGCTCAACTGATACCTTTTTTTATAAGGTAGGTGAGTATGTTGGGGCGACGAAGTTGGTCGCCTGGGCAAAGAGTTTTGGTTTTGGTAGAGTTTCGGATATTGACCTTGGTGGCGAGGTAGCTGGTTTTTTACCTGACCCCCAAGCAGGCGATTGGTTTTTGGGTAATACCTATCATTTGGCCATTGGTCAAGGAAGTCTGGGGGTGACTCCACTTCAACTGAATAATATGACGACGGTGATTGCTAACGGGGGGAAGTTATGTCAGCCAAGAATACTCAAGACCGAAGACGGAAGACGGAAAACTGAAAATTGCGAAGATCTGAAATTGAATAGAAAGACTTTAGAATTAATTACAGAGGGGATGAAGGGGGTTTGTTCGACCGGAGGAACGGCCTTTCCTTTTTTTGACTTTGAGCCTAGGGTGGCTTGTAAAACTGGGACGGCTGAATTTGGGGACCCCCAGGATCGAACCCACGCGTGGCTGACGGCTTTTGTTTCACCCGACGAAGCTTCAGCGAAGTCGAGCTCCGGCCCGATTGTCGTCACCGCCATTGTTGAAGCCGGCGGTGAAGGTTCTTACGTCGCCGCCCCGATTGTCAAAGAGGTCATTGAAGAATGGTTTAAGAATAAAGAAGATTAATAATTAGTTGACTTCACGCCATCATTTCCCCTTACATACATTATTGACAAATCAACACGATCGTTTAAAATTGTCATAAGGTGAAAAAGCTGCTCCGACCCCAAGATGTTTTACTTTTAGTTTTATCCGGAGGAGTTGACGCCTTTTCAGAATTTGTAAATTTACCGCTGGCTTCAGGTTTTAAGAACCTTTATGATTGGGTACCACCCCGATATAGAAAAAGCAATTATTATCAAGTCGTTTCTCATTCTTTAAAAGTTGGCTATATCGAGAAAGTCATTAAGAAGAGGAAGACTTATCTTCGATTAACTCCAGGAGGGAAAGAAAGAATTAAAAGAGAATTTTCTTTATCGTTATGGCAAGAAAGGAAATGGGATAAGAAATGGCGGATTGTTATTTTTGATATCGCAGAAGAAAATAGAAACATAAGGGATGGGCTTCGGGAAAAACTAAAAGAGCTTGGTTTTGGTATGCTCCAGAAATCAGTTTGGATTTCTCCTTATGACTTTATTCTGGATTTTCGGGAATTTATGAAATCTCTCGGTTTGGGCAAGAACGTTTTCGCCCTAGAAAGTTCTTCGCTCCTCGCAGATGATTATAAGAAACTAGCGGAAAGAGTTTGGGGGCTCAATCAATTAAATTCTCAATATAAAAAATTATTCCAGCTTTTGAAGAATTTATACGATCGTGGAGAAACGTCAAAGGAAAAGTTAAGAGAAATAAAAAGTCGGTATTTGGAGATTTTAAGAGAGGATCCTTGTTTGCCAAGAGAGCTTTTACCGGATGATTGGTTTCAGGACAAAGTGGAAATAATACTTAAGAAGTTTAAATGAAAAGAGAAGAAAAACTTTTTTGGATTGGGTTTAGTGCTTTTCCGGGAATTGGTCCCAAGCGATTCGTTCTTTTGAGAAAATATTTTGGGAGTGCCAAGAAAGCTTGGTCGGCCTCCAAAGAAAAATTATTAAAAACGGGTTTGAACCAGAAGTTGGTCGAGCAATTTGTTCAATTTAGGCAAGAGACTGACCCCCTTTCGCTTTTTCTTCGGTTAGAAAAATTAGGGATTAAGACCATTACTATTGGAGACAAGAATTACCCTAATAATTTGAAGAATATCGATAATGCTCCCTTTGTCATTTACATAAAAGGCAAGCTGAAACCCCAAGATGAATTGGCGATTGCGGTTGTCGGAACAAGAAAAATTAGTTCTTATGGCCGGCAAGTAACCGAATCCTTAGTGGCTGATTTAGTGGCCGCGGGCTTAACCATTATTTCTGGTATGGCCTATGGCGTTGATTTACTTGCTCATAATACTGCTCTTGCCACGGGCGGTCGGACGATTGGAATTTGGGCAGGCGGTTTAGACAGCATTGATCCTGGTTTTCGGAAAAACATGGTCGAAAGAATATTGAAGACCAAACAGGGGGCGATTATTTCTGAGTTTCCTTTAGGATTTAGTCCTACTAGGGGAACCTTTCCGGCGCGAAATCGACTGATTTCTGGCTTATCGCTTGGAGTTTTAGTGACCGAAGCGGCTCGAGACTCGGGCTCTTTAATCACGGCTGAGCATGCGGTTAAGCAGGGACGGAAAGTCTTTGCTGTTCCCGGACCGATTACTTCTCAATTGACGGCCGGCACGGCTAAACTCTTGCAATCAGGGGCGAAACTAGTTTACCATGTCAAAGACGTTCTTGAAGAATTGAATTTAGGTGAAAGAGCAGAAAAAATTAAAGCAAAAACCGTTTTGCCGGAAAGCAAAGAAGAAGGAATAATCTTAAGACTTTTGGAAGATGAATCTAAGCATCTTGATCAAATCGTGCGCGAGTCAGGTTTGGCGACAGCTCAGGTGGTTAGTCTCATCAGTCTAATGGAAATCAAAGGGAAAATAAAGAATATAGGAGGAATGATATATATTATTAATAAATGAAAAATTTAATTATTGTTGAATCACCAACAAAAGCCAAGACCTTAGGTCGTTTCTTGGGGAAAGATTATCAAGTCGTCTCCAGTATGGGTCATATCCGAGATTTACCCAGGAAGAGCTTGGCGATTGATATTAAGGATGGTTTTAAACCAGAATATGTTTTGCTGCCAAAGAAAAAAGAGGCGATTGGCGATATTAAAGAGGCGGCTAAAAAAGCTAAGAAAATCTTTCTCGCTACGGACCCAGACCGAGAAGGAGAGGCGATTGCTTGGCACGTGGCTTATGTTTTAGGAAAAAAGGAAGACAGTCTGGCTCGGATTGTTTTCCATGAAATTACTAAATCAGCTGTTGAAAAAGCGCTAGGTCATTCCCGCCAGATTGATATGGCTTTGGTTAATGCCCAGCAGGCCCGTCGAATTTTGGACAGGCTGGTGGGTTATAAATTATCGCCTTTGCTTTGGTTTAAAATTCGCAAAGGTCTTTCTGCGGGGCGGGTACAATCGCCGGCGGTGCGATTAATTGTTGAGCGGGAAAGAGAAATCGAAAAATTTGTTCCTGAGGAGTATTGGGAGATTTGGGCGGAATTAAAAAAACATTTAGGCAGCAAGCTCCCCGACGCCCCAGTTTTTTCGGCGAAATTAGCGAAGAAGAATGGAAAGACGATAAAGATTGGTGATAAGGGTGGCGCGGAAGAAGTGGTTAAAGATCTCAAGGTGGCAGGCTATGAAGTTGCCGAAGTGATCCAAAAAGAAACGAGACGATGGCCAACACCGCCTTTTATTACTTCGACTCTTCAGCAGCAAGTTGCCAACCGCCTTGGTTGGACGCCAAAGAGAACGATGCAAATTGCTCAAAAATTATATGAGCAGGGTTTGATTACTTACCATCGAACTGATTCGACCAATATTGCCGAAGAAGCGATTCTGGCGGCGAGAAAATTAATTGGAGAGAAATACGGCCAGAAATTTTTACCCGAGCAGGCGCGACGCTATAAAACTAAATCGAAAGTGGCTCAAGAAGCTCATGAAGCGATCAGGCCGACTGGAGTTGAGAGAGAGGGGGCAGGCGAGGGCGGAGAACAAAGGCTTTATAGTTTGATTTGGAAAAGGTTTATTGCCTCACAAATGTCAGAGGCCGTTTTTGACGAAACTAGGGTTCAGGTTTTGGCAACGACAGGAGTTAATCACTACCTTTTAGGGGCTTTAGGTCGAGTGATGAAATTTAAGGGCTGGATGATTGTTTATGATCAGGTTGAGAAAAAAGAGGGTGAAGAAGAGCTGCCTGAATTAAAAAAGGGCGATGAATTAGATTTAGTGGAAATTAAACCTGAGCAAAAGTTTACCCAACCGCCAACAAGATATAATGAAGCGAGTTTAATTAAAGCCCTAGAAGAACATGGTATTGGTCGACCCTCGACCTATGCGCCTATTATTTCCACCATTCAGGATCGCCAATACGTGGAGAAAATTGAAAAGCGTTTTCGACCGACGCCATTAGGCTTTGCCGTTAACGACTTTTTAGTTGAGTATTTTTCAGACATTGTTAATTATCAATTTACGGCTCAAATGGAAGACGATCTAGATGAGATTGCTGAAGGTAAAAAAGAATGGGTGAAAGTCCTTGAGCAGTTTTACCAGCCTTTTGGAGAAAAGGTCAAAGCGGTTTCGAAAGTGGCCGAAAAAGTGCCGGTCCAAACCGAAGCAACAGATGAAAATTGTCCTGACTGCGGCGCCGCCTTAGTGATTCGGATTGGGAAATATGGTAAATTTCTATCTTGCTCGAAATTTCCGGAGTGTAAATTTACGAAGCCTTATTTAAGAGAAGCAGGGTTTGATTGTCAAAAATGCGGGTCACCGATGGTGATTAAGAAAACTAGAAAAGGAAAAATATTTTATGGTTGCTCCCGTTGGCCCGACTGTGATGGCGCGGCTTGGAGAAAACCAAAAACTTCTCGTTGACAAAAACTTCTTAAAAGATTATCTTGAACAGAGTTGTCTTTCTATGGTTAAAAAGAAGAAGAATAAATTCAGAGAAAAAGTAATTTGCCGAGATTGTTTGAATGGAACTTGTAAGATTCACTCCGAACCCCCGGTTGCCACCGAAAGACCTTCTTGGGACGAGTATTTTATGAATTTAGCTGAAATTGCCGGGACAAGGAGTACTTGTCTCCGCCATAAATTAGGAGGAGTAATGGTCAAAAACAAGAGAATTATTGCCACGGGTTATAATGGTGCGCCGAGAGGGATAGAACACTGTCTTGACGTTGGCTGCTTGCGTGACAAATTAAAAATCCCCTCAGGTACTCGTCACGAAATCTGTATGGGTGTTCATGCCGAACAAAATTTAGTTATTCAAGCCGCTCTTCATGGGGCTTCGACAGAGGGAAGCGATGTCTATCTCACCCATGGACCTTGTGCGGTTTGTGCCAAGATTTTGATTAATGCGGGAGTCAAGCGAATTGTCTACCAAAATAATTATCCTGATGAATTCGCTAAAAAATTATTAAAAGAAGCTAGAGTAAAATTAGTGAAGTTTAACCGGAATGACAAAAAAAAGAAAAAAACCTGAATTGATTCTAGGGTTAGTTGGTTTGCCTTGTGTTGGTAAAGGAATTTTAAGTGACTATCTAGTGGAGAAACACAATTTCGGTTATGTTTCTTTTTCTGGAGCAATTAAAGAGGAGATTGAGAAGAGGGGAAGAGTTGTTAACAGGGATAGCTTACAAGCTGTTGGCGGAGAACTAAGAGAGAAATTTGGACCAGAGGTTCTTGCTAAAAGAGTTTGGGAAAAGCTGGTTAATTTAAACTGTCAGCAGGCAGTGGTTGATGGCATTAGAGGAACAGAGGAGGTTGAGTTTTTAAAGAGAAAGCCTAATTTTTACTTACTGGCAGTTTTGGCTGATAAAAAAATTAGACATCAAAGAATGATTAACCGAGGTAGAAAAGATGAAAAAATATCTAGGCGAGAATTCCAACAGATGGAGGAAAGAGATAAAAGAGCTGAAGGAAGAGATATTGAGGGTTGTCTTGCCAGGGCGGATTTTAAAATCGAGAATAACAGAACAATCAAAGAATTTCAAAAGGAGATAGAGAAACTTTTGAGAAAATTGAAGAGTTCAATTAATTAAACTGCCTAGAAAGAAGGGGAAGGAAAGATAGTTTCTCATTGTTAGCTTTCCAACTAACTTTTAGAGGGGAAATATGTCCTTACAAGAGCGGAGGGGAGAATTATATCTGCCAGAAAAATATCCAGTCATTATTGGTGAGGGAGACCATGTGGGTTTTTGCACTGTTTGGTCAGACCCAGAAAAGGTTTTAGAGAGAGCCACTGGATTGCGCCAGAAAGCGGCATTGATAGGAACTCTTTATTCTCGGGAGGGAGTAAATATCATTCTTCGCAATCTTTGTCTTAATCCCGCCATTACAAAACTTCTAATTTGGGGTAAAGGAGATTTATCACAGACCACTTATGGCGTCGCTGGCATGAAAATAATAAGATCTCTTTGGGAAAATGGAGTTGATGATACGGGAACAGTGATTGGTGCCGGTTTTAAAGTCCATCCCGAGATCGACTTAGAGATTTTGAAGCAAGTAGTTGATAGTGTTAGTCTCATTGACGTTTCTCACTTAGAGATTGAAGAGGCAGTAAAAATGATTGATAGACTACCAATTTCTCCTCAATATATGGAGGGGGTGGCTTTTGAAGAACATAAAAGGGAGGGAGGAGAGGTTTTTCCTTCAGAGGAGGTTGGTTTTGTGGTAAGGGGAAAAAAGGTGGTCGACGCTTGGCTTTTGGTGGTTGATCGGATTTCGCAGTATGGATTAATCAAATCAACTGAGTATGGGAATTTACAAAGAGAGCTTCCAGTAGTTACCTGGGTTATTGAACAAGAAGACATTAAGTCCCCCTTTTTTCCTAATTGGCCGGAAGAACTTCTGGATATCGTGGGATTGAGAAAGGGCGCTCTCGAAGAATACTATGATGAATTTCTTTCGTCAGACCTTCCAGAAGAAACAGCTTACACTTATGGTAATAGGTTAAGAGCCTTTCCTAGTGAGAATGGACCAGTTGATCAGATTAACGATATTATTCGACATATCAGAGAATGTCCGGTAACCAGGCGAGCAGTGGCAACCACTTTGTATCCCCCGATTGACAAAGATGCTAGCTCGCCGCCCTGCATCGATTTGGTTCAGGCTTTATTGGTGAATGACAAACTATGTCTTATTGTGACCGTCCGGAGCCACGATATTTTTAAAGGAGGAATTCCTAACGCTTTTGGGCTTCTGGCCTTACAAGAACACATTTCTAAAGAGACTGGTTATCCTTCAGGAAAGTTAGTCATTACTTCCCACTCAGCTCATATTTATGAGGAGGATTGGGAAAACGTCAGAAAACTATTGCAGTGTGAAATTTGGGAGAGGCAGCCACGGTTAGAATTCGATCCTTTAGTTGAACAGGATCCAAGAGGGAACGTGATTCTCCGGGCAATGGGGGATGTAATTGAACTTGAACTACTCGATTTTAAGGGGAACTCTCTTTTTGAGATTAATGGGGTTTCTGCTCTTGAGGTGGGAAGGAAACTTGCGCAGCTTAATATACTTTCGCACCCCTATCATTGGCTACACATTGGTCAAGAGTTAGAGAAAGCAGAGATGGCCATGCGACTTAATTTAACCTATGAACAAGACCGCCCGCTTTCGTTTTAATTTTCCTCATTGACAAATAAGTTTTTTTCATGGTATTAAAAAGGTAGGGCCCTCCAGATTTTTTCAAAAAACCAGGCGGGCAGGCAGGTTTTTCTCCTGAATTTATATATGAAACTTAATCCTTATCCTGGATTATTTATTGATATTGAGGGACTTGATGGGGCTGGTTGTTCAACTCAAGTTCGGAAAGTGGCTGAGGCCTTAAAAAAAGAGAAAGTAAAAGTCCATGCTACTAAAGAGCCAACTCGAGGGCCAATCGGCAGACTAGTCAAATCAGCTCTTAAGGGAGAATTTAATAGTCTCCCACCCGCTTCGGTTCAACTCCTATTCGCGGCTGACCGAGGTCGACATTTAAAAGGCGAAATTATTCCTAAATTAGAGAAGGGTGAATTAGTGATTACTGATCGTTATTTGTGGTCATCAGTCGCCTTTGGCTCGATTGAGCTCTGTAAGCAATGGTTGATTAATCTTAATCAAGAATTTATTCTTCCTGATCTTTCTATTCTTATTGATGTCAGTCCAGAAGAATGTTTAAAAAGAGTTGAAAAGGAAAAGATCAGTCTTGAGCTCTATGATCGAAGAAGTGAGTTAGAATCTGCTTGGGACACTTATCAGTTCTTAGCCAATAAATATCCCTTCTATCTTTACGTTATTGATGGTGAAAGAGAACCAGAAGAGATTACCGAAGAGATTGTGAAATTAATTAAAGGAAGAGGGAAGTTTAGGAGAATGAAGAAGTGAGTGCGGAAAGAGGGGTTGGTGGCTGGCTTGAGATTAGGGGGCTTGATTTTGAAAATTTACCCGCAGATGGAGTTCCCAGGCAGTTGGAGGTTATCTGTGACAATCCACTGTTTGCTTCTTGGGTAGAAGTGAATCCCCCCGAAAAACAAACCGTTAATCCTGATTTGGTTAAATTCATAAAAGACATAAAGTTTGCTCTCTTGAGAAGTTTTCAACGGGTTTCTATTCCTATACCCGAGCTTACTAAGGAAGAGGCCAAGTCTATTTTACGCCAGTTTGACGAAAGTGGTGTCTCAGTGCCAGATAACTTTGCTTACGGACTTTCCATCAAAGAAGCTCCTCATTGGGCGGCCGAGAGAGCGATTCTTAAAGTCATTAATGCAGACCCGAATATTAGAGAATTAATTTATTATAGAAGGAAGACACAAGCTATTCCGGTAATAAGCTTAGAAGAGTATCAAACTTCTTTTTGTCTTCCAGAAGAGTTTTTAAGGGAAACGCTTTTGACTCCCGTGGAAGTTGCCGCTTTTCAGAGTACTTATGCCAGGTTTGCTTTGAAAGCAAGAAGTAAGTTTAGAAGGGTGAAAGAGCGAGTGTGATAAAATCATACAGGAATGAAAAAGGGAAAATTCATCGTTTTAGAAGGAACCGATGGTAGCGGCAAGGCAACCCAGCTAAAGCTTTTAGCAGACTTCTTGAAAACTCAGGGTTACAAAGTGAAACAAATCCATTTTCCTCAATATTACACTTCCTTTTTTGGTGAATTAGCTGGTCGATTTTTGCAGGGAGAATTTGGGGGTATTGCCGGAGTGAGTCCCTATTTAGCCAGTTTAACTTATGCTGGAGATCGATTTGAGGCGAAGGAGCGGATTAGGGGGTGGCTTGATCAGGGTAGGTTTGTTATTTCTGATCGTTATGTTGGCTCGAATATGGCCCACCAAACAGCTAAATTACCGGAAAAAGAGCAGTTAAAATTTTTGCGCTTTTTAGAAAAAATGGAATATGAGGTTTTTGAGATTCCGAAAGAAGATATCGTCATTTTCTTATCTGTCCCGATGAATATAGGACAAAAGTTGATCGATAATAAGGGAAAAAGAAAATATCTTGGTGGAAAAAAACGTGACATCCACGAGGCAGATCTTTCTCATCAAAAGAAGTCCTCTGAGGCGTATTTGCGGTTAACGAAAAGATATCCTTATTGGGTGAAAATTGACTGTTGTGATAGAAGAGGAAATTTACAGAAGCCAGAAGAAATCCATAGACTGGTTTATCAGGTTCTCAAAAAGAGGAAGATAATTTAGGTCAATTCTGCTATAATATCTCCAATGGATATGATTGTCGAGTGCGTTCCGAACTTCTCGGAAGGCAGGCGCCCCGAAGTCATCAAAAAAATTGCGGCCGCTGCCAGCCGTTTTAAGAAAATCAAGGTTTTAGACATTGAGTGGGACCGGGATCATAATCGTTCCTTGATGACTTTAGTTGGCGATCCCAAACAGATGCTTGATGCGGTTTTCCGAATGATTCGGGTCGCGACCCGGAATATCGAAATGGAAAAACATCAAGGCGAACATCCGCGGATTGGGGCCACTGATGTGGTTCCTTTTATTCCGATTTCTGGCTTAACCATGGATCAATGTGTCCGGATGGCGCGAACTCTCGGTCGCTGGGTGTCAAGAGAATTGAAAATTCCGGTTTATTTATATGAAGCGGCTGCCACCCGACGAGATCGGGTTAACTTAGCTGATGTTCGTCAAGGTCAGTATGAAGGTTTGAGGGAAGAAATTGGCACTAATCCTAAGCGCAAGCCTGACTTCGGTCCGGCAAAAATGCACCCGACCGCCGGAGCAATTATTATTGGCGCCAGAAAATTCTTGATTGCATACAATGTTAATCTCGACACGAAAAACGCGAAAATAGCTAAGGCAATTGCGAAAACCATTAGGGAAAAAGATGGTGGTTTTCCGGCGGTGAAAGCGATGGGGTTTGAAATTAAAGATAAAGGTTACACTCAAGTCTCGATGAACCTTTGTGATTTTGAAAAGAGCAACATGGTAGAGGTCTTTGAGAAAATCAAAGAAGAGGCGAAGAAGAGACGGGTGAAGGTTCTTAATTCAGAAATTTATGGTTTGGTTCCCCTTGAAGCTTTAGTAGATTTAGTCCAAAAATCTCTTCAGTCACCTGATTTTAAATCTTCCCAGATTTTAGAAACGAAGATTTGGGAGTAAATTTCCAATGACAATTAAGGAAGAGAAGATTAGAGATTTTCTTGATGATTTGGCGTCTAAAAAGCCGACGCCTGGGGGGGGAGCAACAGCCGCCTTGGCGGGTGCGATGGCCGCTTCCTTGGTGAGTATGGTGGCCAAACTGAGCGTCGAGAAAGACAAGGAGTTTAAAGAGATTGAAGAAAAGGCAGAAAAATTAAGGGAAGAACTTCTCTCTTTGGCGGATGAAGATTGTCAGGCGTTTGAAAGGGTGATGAAGGCCTACCGAACTGATAAAAGAGAACCAGGGAGATTAAGGAAAATCCAGAAGGCTTTAGAAGAGGCAGCTCAAGTACCTTTAGAAACAGCTCAGCAATCAGTCGAGGTGGTGAAGATGGCCAGTTTTTGCGTTCAAGAAGGCAATCAAAACGTGGTTTCTGACGCTAGGGTGGCGATTGAGTTAGCAACCGCCGGTGTTTATGGCGCTCTAGAGAATGTTCGGATTAATCTGGAAAGTATTAAAGATTCGAAGTTTTGCGAAGTGATGAAAGAAAAGATAGATGAAATTCTTGAGTGTGAGGACTTGAAAACAGGCTGAAAATTTGGTAGACTTATTTCAATTACGCACACTTGATTGACCTCCTGAGACCACAAATCAAGTGGAGGAAAAAGGAGGATTAATTTTTTCATGGCGGTAAAAATCAGTCTCAAAGATTTGCTTGAAGCCGGGTGCCACTTTGGTCACCAGGCGAGTCGTTGGAATCCCAAAATGAAGCCTTATATCTTTACTGCCCGTGAGGGGATTCATGTTTTCGATTTGGCCAAAACTAAAGAGGGCCTTGAAGAAGCAGCCGCCTTTGCCAAGGCTACGGCGGCCAAGGATGGCAAGATTGTCTTTGTTGGCACGAAAAGGCAAGCAAAAGAGGTGGTTAAGGAGGTGGCTCAGTCAGTGGACATGCCTTATGTCAGTGAACGTTGGTTAGGGGGAACGATTACTAACTGGGAGCAAATTAAGAAGAGGATTAAAAGACTTAAGGATTTGAAAGAAAAGAGAGAAAAGGGAGAATTTAGGAGATTTACCAAAAAGGAAAGAATTTTAATTGACCGAGAAATTTCTCGTTTAGAAAAACTTTTTGGTGGTATTGTTGATTTAGAGGATTTACCCGAAGCGATTTTTGTGATTGACACGAAAAAAGAGATGGCGGCAGTAAGGGAAGCCAATAAAAAGGGAATTAAGGTGGTCGCTTTAGTTGATACCAATTCTGACCCTGATTTGATAGACTATATTATACCGGCTAACGATGATGCGGTTAAATCAATTGAACTAATTGTCAGGAAGATTGGCGAAGCGATTGGAAAGAAGAAAGCGAAGCCTAAGAAAACAGAGAAAGAAACAGATAAAAATAATGACAAGGATGAAAAAAATAAAGATTGATGAAGTTAAAAAATTAAGGGAGAAGACCGGCGCGCCGATTATCGAGTGTCGGAATGCCCTTCGACAAGCTCAGGGTGATGAAAAGAAAGCAATTAAAATTCTCCGGGAAAAGGGGCTAGAAAAAGCAGTTAAGAAGAAGGAGCGGGAAACTAAGTCTGGAGTAGTGGTAAGCTACACCCATGCCGATAAGAGTAAAGGAGCAACCGTGGTTTTATTGACCGAGACTGATTTTGTCGCTCGTAATCCTGATTTCCAAGAATTAGCTCATGAAATTGCGATGCAGGTGACAGCAATGGACCCAAAAGATATTAACGATTTATTAAAACAGACTTGGATTCGGGATGACCAAAAAACTATTCAAGTCTTGATTGATGAGTCAATTGCCAAGTTTGGAGAAAATATTAAAATAGAGGAGTTCAAGCGCTTCTCAGTTTAATGATGGAAGTAGATGATGTCAAACCGAAAATGGAGAAATCTCTTGACTTTCTTCGTCAAGAGATGGCGAGCCTACGGACGGATCGGGCCGCTCCTTCCATCTTGGAAAATTTAACTTGTGAGGTCTATGGCGGTAGTCAAAAATTAAAACTAGTTGAATTAGGAACAATCACCGCTCCTGATCCTAGAACAATCACCTTTCAACCCTGGGACGCTTCGATTATTGGTGAAGTGCGGCAGTCAATTATGAAGACCGACCTTGGATTGACGCCGATTATTGATGGTGAAATTATTAGAATAGCGGTGCCACCCTTATCTCAGGAAAGACGGCAAGAATTCCTCAAGCTCCTAGGTAAATTATTGGAAAACGTCCGCACTAGCATCCGGATGATTAGAAGGGAAAAGATGCTTGAGATTAAGAGGGCCTTTGAGGAAAAGGAGATTGGTGAAGACGAAAAATTCCGCGCCGAACAAGCTCTTCAAAAAATCACTGATGAGTTTATAGAAAAAATTGAGGAAATGGGTAAGAAGAGAGAAGAGGAGCTGACAACGGTTTAATTATTCAAAGTAGCGAGAGATGCTAATTACCATTATTGCTTTCATTGTTATTCTTAGTCTTCTTGTTTTTGTTCACGAGTTTGGTCACTTCATTGTTGCCAAGAAAACAGGAATGAAAATCGAAGAGTTTGGTTTCGGCTATCCCCCCAGAATCTGGGGCAAGAAAGTGGGCGAGACGATTTATTCTATTAATGCCCTACCGATTGGCGGTTTCGTCAAGATTTTAGGGGAAGAGTTAGGGGATTCAGTGGCGAAAGAGGATGAGAAAAAGACTTTTTACTCAAAGCCAAAAAAAGCGCGGGCCGCTGTTCTTTTGGCGGGTGTTTTGATGAATTTCTTTTTGGCGGTGGTGGCTTTTTCCATTATTTATACCCAGATAGGGATTCCGACTAAAACGGACCAGGTGGCGATTATTGGCGTCACCGATAATTCACCGGCGGCCTTAGCAGGAATCAAAGAAAATGATGTTGTTATCAGAGTTGATGGTCAGGAGATTAAAGATAACGAATCCTTCATCCGGTTGACTAATGAAAAAGCGGGCGAAGAAATGTTGGTAGAAATTGCGAGAGGTGAAGAAAAATTAACCCTTTCTGTTACTCCCCGGAAGACTCCTCCTGAAGGTGAGGGTGCTTTAGGGGTCGTTATTTCCCAAATGGAGATGAAGTTCTATCCTTTTTGGGAGATGCCGATCCGGGGTTCGATTGAAGGTTTCAAAGAAGCCTTTGCTTGGACTCGTTTGATTTTAGAATTTGTGGTGGGGATGATCGGTCGCCTGTTTGCCGGTGAGGTTCCCAGAGATGTGGCTGGTCCGGTTGGCATTTTTCAGATTACTGGTCGGGCGGTCGAGGGCGGCTATCTGGCCATTCTTCAGTTTTTAGGCATTCTTTCGGTCAATTTGATGGTCCTTAATATTCTCCCTTTTCCGGCTTTGGATGGGGGAAGACTGGTTTTTATTGGTTATGAGGCGGTAACCGGCCGAAGACCAAAACCCTCTGTCGAGCGCTGGATTAATACGGCTGGGATGATTGCCTTAATGCTTCTTCTTTTCTTAGTCACCGTTAATGACGTGGCCCGGATAATCGAGACTTCTGGTTTATTAAATCGCCTTGCTCCTTTGAGAAATCTTTTTCCCTTTTAGCTTAAGAAAATTTTCTATTTGCTTCTTTAAATCGAGATAAAGTATAATCTTTTTAATGCGTTATTCGAAACTGTTTAGCAAAACTGTCCGCTTGGCTCCCAGAGAGGCGGTGGCGACGAGCTATAAATTACTCTATAGGGGAGGATTTATCAGGCAGATTGCCGCCGGCCGATATGCTTTTCTACCCCTTGGTTTTCGGGTTTGGCAAAAGATTTTTAATATTATTGATGAAGAGATGAAAGCTTTGGGAAGTATGAGAGTGATTACTCCTACCCTTCACCCGATTGAGATTTGGCAACAGACTAATCGGGATATCGCTTTTGGCGATTTGATGTTTATTACTAAAGATCATCGTGGTGCCACCTTTGCTATCGGCGCCACCGCCGAAGGTTTGATGGTTGAGCTGGCAAAGGAATTTAGCCTTTCTTATAAAGATCTTCCTTTTATTATTCACCAATTTGTAATGAAGTTTAGAGACGAAAAAAGAGCCCGAGGTGGACTCATTCGAGTGAGGGAATTCATGATGAAAGACGCTTACTCTTTTTGTGCCACGGAGAAGCAATTACTTGAAATTCACCAAAAATTTTATGATAGCTATATCAAAATCGCCGAGGAATTAAGTCTTGAAGTTCTTCCAGTAGAAGCAGAGAGTGGGGCTTTGGGAGGGAAAACAAGTCATGAAATGATGGTTCTTGCGGATGTTGGTGAAGACAGCATTTTTGTCTGCGACCAATGTGGCTATGCGGCCAACATTGAGAAAGCCGAGTTTAAACGGGTTGATTTAACGCCAAAAGAGAAAATAGAACCATTTAAAATTATCAAACAGCCGAAGTGGGTGAGCACAATGGATGACAACGTCAAACACTACGGTTTGCCTACTTATAGATACTTAAAAAACGTTGTTTACAAAACTTCTAAAGGAAAGATAATTATTGCCTCAATTCGTGGCGACCAGGAGGTCAATGAGGCTAAACTAAAAAGAGTTTTAGAAATTGACGGTGATTTGGAGCCAGCGACCGAGGCTGACTTAAAAAGGATTGGTACTCAACCAGGCTATGTTCCTTCTTGGGGCATCAAAGGTGTGACTTATGTTGGCGATCTTGGTCTTGAAATGGTTAAGAATTTTATAGGCGGTCAGAAAGGCGATACCACGGATTCAAGTAATGTTAATTATGGTCGGGATTTTGAATACAAAATTCTAGCGGACATCGTTAATGCAAAAGACGGAGACCATTGCGCTAAATGCAAGGACGGCGAACTGAAAGAGAAACGGGGAATTGAATTCGGCCACGTTTTCAAACAAGACCAGTTTTATACTGGACCCCACAAAACTTATTTCGTTGACAAGGATGGTGAAAGAAAGCCAATGTGGACCGGAGCCTATGGAATTGGTATTGGCCGGGCCATGGCTTGTATTGTCGAAAAACATCATGACAAGAAGGGCATTATTTGGCCCAAGAGCGTGACGCCGTTTGATGTTCATTTAATTAATATAGAACAAAGTGCACAGGGTAAACAACAAAGTGATGAAATTTACGATAAACTTCAGCAATCTGGAATTGAGGTTCTTTATGATGATCGGGAGGATGCTTCCGCCGGAGTGAAATTTGCTGACGCTGACTTAATTGGGATTCCAGTTAGGCTCGTTATTTCTGAAAAGACTAAAGACAAAGTCGAGTGGAAGGAAAGAGACAAAGAAAAAACCGAACTTTTAAGTTTAGAGGAAATTAGTCATAGACTTGGAAATCAAGCTTCATGATGTCTAAAATAATTGTTACCCACCTTAATCCTGACCTCGATGCGGTGGCCGCGGTGTGGTTACTTAAGACATTTCTTAAGGGGTGGAAAGAAGCAGAACTAAAATTTATTCCTCCTGGGAGATATCTGATTGATGAACAGCCAGTTGATTCTAACCCAGATATTCTCTATGTTGATACTGGCCTGGGGAGATTTGATCATCATCACACCAATGATTTTATCTGTGCCGCCAGTCTAGTTTGGGATTATATTAAAAAAGAAACCGGCAAGGAAGACGAAGCGATTGAGCGTTTGGTGGAGATTATTAATCAGGTTGATCATGCTCACGACTTACTCTGGCCGGAAGCGGACAATGACCGCTGTGAGCTGATGCTCCATATGGTTTTAGAAGGTTTTAAGCGGGTCGGGAGTGAGGAAGACACCAGTCAAAAAATCATTGATTTTGGGATGAAGGCTCTAGATGGAGCTTGGAAGATTCTTCAGGAAAAAGTCAAGGCGGAAAAGGAATTAGAAAAAGGTCAAGAATTTAAGACGCGTTGGGGGAAGGCAATTGCTTTGGAAACAAGAAATGATGGCGTCCTTTTTCTGGGTGAGAAAAAAGGATATTGTTTAGTCGCTCGGCTGGATACGAAAAATGGCCACCTGAAAATTTATGCTCGTTGGGACATGAAGGTTGATTTGACTAAGGCTTACCAAGAATTCAAAAGGAGGGATCCCAAACCCAAATGGTTTTTACATATTTCTAAAGCGATTCTCATGAATGGCACTTTAAGCCAGCCTGAATACAGACCAACCAAGTTTTCTTTAGAGGAAATTATTGAGATTCTTAAAAAGGCTTAATTTTTTCGAAAACTCCATTTTCCCCCTTGTCAAAAAATTTCAAAATGATAAACTATTAAAAAGATGGAGGATTGTGTTTTTTGCAAGATAAGTAAGGGTGAGGCACCTAGTTTTAAAGTTTATGAAGACGATAATTATTTTGCTTTTCTAGACATCAATCCTCTTAATCAGGGCCACACAATGGTTATTCCTAAGAAACACGTTCGTTGGGTTTGGGATGTTGAGGATTTTGGGGGTTATTTAGAGGTGGTTAAGAAGATTGCCCTTGGCCTTAAGAAGGCGATGGAGACTGATTGGATAATGATGGAGGTGGTCGGGATTGACATTCTCCATGCCCACATTCACATAGTTCCCAGGCATCAAGGAGATGGACATGGTGGACATCTTGATCCTAAGAATATTAAAAAAATTTCAGGAGGAGAAATGAAAGAAATTGCTGATAAAATTAAAAAAGCCATTAAATAGAAAGGAGAGTGATATGTTTCAATGGCAACTATTGTTAGAAAAAAATCGGGACAATCCAATGATTCCCTTATTGCCCAGTTTAGAAAAAAAATTTTAAATGAGGACGTCATTGGGGAAATTAAACAAAGAGAGTATTACACAAAGCCTTCTAGAAAAAAGTACGAGAGAGAAAAAGAATTAAAAAAACTAAAAAGGAGAAAGCGACAGCCGAGGACAACCAGATGAATAATCTTTCAGAGAAGATTAAAAACGACTTGAATCAGTCTTTGAAAGCAAAGAAAGCCGAGGAGACTTCAGTTTTGCGTTTCCTCCTTGCTGATCTTCACAATCGAGAGATTGAGAAAAAAGGGGAGTTGACCGACGAAGAGGTAATTGCCGTTATTAGGAAACAAATTAAACAGAGGAAAGAGGCGATTGAGGAATTTAAGAAAGGAAAGCGAGAGGATTTAGTCCAGAAAGAAAGCAGCGAAGTTGAAATTTTGAGTAAATACTTGCCCCAAATGATTGCTCCCGAAGAGATTGAAAGAATTGTTCAAGCTTCAATCGTTAAAACCAACGCCAAATCTGCCCAGGATTTTGGCAAGGTGATGGGAGAAGCGATGAAAGAGTTGAAAGGTCAGGCCGAGGGTAATCTTGTGGCTGAGCTGGTTAAGAAAAAGCTGTCTTGAGGAAATTTTATTCAGATTTTTGATATTGTTTTATACTGTTAAGATGTGGTTGACAAATTTTCATGATTTCCGTTTTAATTACTTCAGAATCACGTTATAAGTTTGAGCGACCAAAAATAAGGCAGGCAATTATCCGCCTTCTCAAAGAAGAAAAACTGAATGATGTTGAGGTTAGCGTGGCGGTGGTTGGCAGCCGCAAGATTAGACAACTGAATCAACAGTATCGAAAGATAGACGTAGTGACTGATGTTTTATCCTTTTCTTTGGAAGAGGCACGGGGGCCAAACGGCCAACTCAGATTGGGAGACATCGTTCTCTGTTATCCAGTCGCTCGAGAACAAGCGAGAATAGAAAATAAATTGGTAGTTGATAAAATGATTGAATTAGTCGAACATGGCTTAAAGCATCTTTTAGGTGAGCATCATGACGAGTGATTTTACCGCCAAATATCGACCACAGAAGATTGAAGAACTTGATTTGATTAGTATTCGCGAAGGCTTAGGGAAAGTTTTAAAATCAGGGAAAATTCCTCATGCTTTTTTGTTTGCCGGACCGAGAGGGACGGGCAAGACCTCGGCGGCGCGAATCATTGCCAAAGCCATCAATTGCTTAGAACAGGCAACAAACCTGCCTGCCGGCAAGGCAGGGAACAAAGGGAAAAGAGTTTACCCCGAGGGTTCATCTCGAGGGGAGCCTTGTAATCAATGTGATCAATGTTTGTCTATTACCGCTGGAAACAATATTGATGTTCTGGAAATAGACGCTGCTTCTAACCGGGGCATTGACGATATCCGTGAGTTAAGAGAAAAAATTAAGCTTGCTCCTGCCAGGGCTCAATATAAGGTCTATATTATTGACGAAGTTCATATGTTGACGACTGAAGCTTTCAATGCCTTGTTGAAAACTCTAGAAGAGCCACCAAAGCACGCGATTTTCATCCTTTGCACGACCGCTCCCGAGAAATTGCCTGAGACAATTATTTCCCGCTGTCTGCGGTTTAATTTTAAGCGACCGACGATTAAGGAAATTACGGAAAAATTAGAAAAGATTGTTAAGGAAGAAGAATTAAAAGCTGAGAAACAGGCTCTGATTGAAATTGCCCGGGGAGTGGATGGCAGCTTTCGGGACGCCAACAAAGTTCTTGAACAGGCTTCCTTTGAGTCGAAAGAAATTAACTCGGATACAGTCAAAAAAGTTTTAGGTCAGGCGGTTGGTTTTGAGTCGAAGAAGTTGCTTGGTTTTTTGGCGAAGCGAGAAACAAAAGAGGCGGTGGAGGAAATCAACCGTCTGATAGAGGCGGGCGCGAATTTAAGGTTTTATCTTGGGCAGTTGCTGGATGAGTTGAGAAGCCTCCTTTTGAAGAATTATGGCATTGAGATTGATGGTCAAGAAACCGAGGAAATTGATTTAACCAACGAAGAAATTAAAGAACTGATTCATTTATTTTCTAGAGCGGCCAACGAGTTAAAGGAAGCGGTTATTCCCCAACTGCCGTTAGAGGTGGCGGTGATTGAGTGGGGAGAAAGCGACGGCGCTGAGGTTGGGCAGTCTTCCACTCGACTTCAAACTCGGCCTCCGATTAGATCGGAGCCAGCCCTCGGGGAATCTGCTCGCCCCTCGGGCTTGACTCCATCCCGCTCGGGCTTGCTTCAAACAGATGAAGATCTTATAGAAAATCTGCCCTCCCCGCGCATAAAAGAAGGGAGAAATAAAAAATTTACTTTAGAGGAAATTCAAGGTCGTTGGCAAGAGGTGCTGACCTGTGTCAGGCCCCAAAATCATTCGATTGAAGCTTTATTGAGAGCCACTCGGCCAAAATCGATTACGGGTAAAGTTTTAACGATCGAAGTTTTCTACAAATTCCATAAAGACAAATTAGAGCAAGAAAAGTGTCGCCGGATAGTTGAAGAAGCGGCGAGTGAAGTTTTTCAAAGCTTGGTCAAGATCAAGTTTCTCCTGGGCGAACGGCCGAAAGCAGAGAAAAAGTTTGAGCCGATGGTAGCAACCCAAACCCAAAAGCCAGTTCCACCAGCCGCTCCGGGAAACGGCGAAACCACGGATCAAGATATCATCGAAGTTGCAAAAGAGATTTTTTCTGGTACACTTGAGTAGACATGTTTGATAAAGTTAAACAACTAGGCGAGTTGAAAAAGATGCGCGATCAGGCGATGCAGATGCAGAAAGCTTTGGCTCAGGAAAAAATTGAAGTGGAAGAACAAGGCATTAAAATCGTCATGACCGGTGACCAGCAGGTAAAAGAAATTGAAGTTGGAGGAGAGGATCAAGATCGACTGGTTGAGGTTCTTAATAAAGCGATTAAGAAATCCCAAGAAGTGGCCGCCCGCAAGCTTCAGGAAATGAGTGGCGGTTTAGGTGGGTTGTTGGGCCAATAATCTTCTGGAATAATCTTCTTGAACACGATATAACCACGTCTGACGTGGTATAATTTTCTTAATGATTTTAGCCAAGCCGATTAGGAGATTGATTGAAGCTTTTGAAAGATTACCGGGAATTGGGCCGAAAACGGCCGCGCGGCTGACTTTTTATTTGCTTCATGTGCCCCAGTCAGAACTGGAGGAATTTGCGGAGGCCTTGTCTAATTTGAAAAAAGAGACTGTGCTTTGCTCGATTTGTCTTAACGTCGCCGAGAAAGACCCTTGTCCGATTTGTAGTGATACTAGTCGGGATAAAAGTTTAATCTGTGTGGTAGAACAGCCTTTAGATGTTTTGGCTTTAGAGAAAGCGGGTAATTATAAGGGCGTTTATCATGTTCTCCACGGTGCCATCAATCCTTTGCAGAATATTGGCCCGGATGAATTACATATGAAAGAACTTTTCGATAGAGTAAAAGAGCAGGAGAGCGGGAGAGTAAATGAGATAATTCTGGCGATGAATCCGAATATGGAGGGCGAGGCGACAGCGATGTATATCGCGAAGAAACTTCGCGAACTAACAACTAACAACCAACAACTAAAAACTGTCAAGATTACTCGATTGGGTCAAGGACTTCCTACTGGTGGTGATATCGAGTATGCTGATGAGGTGACTCTTAATCGAGCCATGGAGGGAAGAAGAGAATACTAAAGAAAATTTAGAATTTAGAATGTAAAATGAATAATAAAATGCAAAAGAAATTTGTGGCTAATACTTTTGAGAAAATCAAAGAAGAAACTAAGAAAGCGGCTGAAGAAGTCAGTCCAACCAAGTTTGTTGAAGATGTGGCTGAGCAAACGGGGATTAAACCTCAAGAAAGCGGCACTGAGCAACCACAGACTGGTCAGCCAGCTAAGACCCAAAAACCTCCGGCTGATGACATCGCCAAAAAAGCTCAACAAAAAGCGGTGACTGTCCAAAGAATGCGGCAATTGGAGGAAGAAATAGAAGCGATTAGAAGGAAGAGAGAGCAAGAGGAGGCAGAAGCTAGGAATGAAGCGCCTGAAGAGAAGGTTGAGGCGGGAAGAAAAATTTCCCAGCTGGGAGAAGAGAAAGAGAAACCCCTACCTCTGCCAGTAATCGCGGCGAAGCGCAAAACGGGTACGGGTGAAAGAAGAATCAAAGGACCAAGTGGTTAGCTATTGACGATCCAGGATCGGAATGAATTCGCAATTCGGTAACAGCCTTAATTTATTCGAGAATTAGGTGTTTTATCTGGTCGAGGCTTCTTTGGAAATCTTTTTGAGATAATACAAATTTTATATATTTTTGGGTTGAAGAAAATTGGTTGAGCACTAAAGAAGGATCCACAATATCAGATTTTCTCTCTCCTGTGTACATCAAGTAAGAAGAATAAGGGTAGTCTTTTGGATCTTCAACAATAAGAGCAGTAGTGGGATTAAGATGAATATAGCGTGAGAGATGAATAAGTTGTTCGTCAGTTTCTACATGGATAGCCTTAAAGCTTCCTTCGAAAACAGGACCCCTATTATTGTATTTTATACTGAAGTAGTGGGCAAAACTATTCGAAAGTCTCTGTATAAACTTTTTAATACCATTTTCTTCTTCTTGGCGAAGGGTGAAATGGAAATGATTGGGCATGAGACAAAAGTTTATAATAGTTACTAGAGTTTGATCCAAACTTATTGGAAATTTATCTCTGCTTGTTCGGTATTGAGAGTATTTAGTGGGGGGAGAGATCTGAAGATAAAATTCTACTGCCTCGAGGAAAATATCCATTTCTCTTTGTCCTTTAAATATTGGTATTCCTTGAACCGAATGGTTGAGAACGTGGTAGATTTCTCCAGTAACTAACTTGATCTTTCTTTTAGCCATCTCGTTTTAAAGTACCATGAATTTACTAGATCGTCAATAGCTAACGATCCGGGATCGGAAGGAATTATCGATCTGGTTCTTTTAGCTAGGGGGATTAATTTATGTTATACTCTTGGGAGTGAAGCTATACAATACCCTAAGTCGGAAAATTGAAGAGTTCGAACCAATAACTCCCCCCGAAGTAAAAATGTATACCTGTGGAATGACAGTTTATGATCATACCCAAATTGGTAACATGCGAACTTATGTTAACACCGATGTTTTACGCCGAGCCCTAGAATATAACAGCTATAAAGTAAATCAAGTTGAAAATGTGACAGATGTTGGCCATCTTTTTGGTGATAGAGATATGGGTAATGACAAACTAGAGGTGACAGCCCAAGAGTCAGGAGAATCCGCTTGGGATATTGCCAAGATGTATGAAGAAGAATTTTTCGAAGTGATGGACGCTTTGAATGTCAAAAAACCAACAATTGTTTGTCGAGCAACAGAACACATTAAAGAGATGATTGATTTAGTTAAAAAGATTGAAGCCAACGGATTTACTTATAAAACTTCTGACGGGATTTATTTTGATACTTCAAAAATAAAGGATTATACCAAACTTTCAGGAATGCCAATTGAGAAATTAAGAGAAGGGGCAAGGATTGAGGTAAATCAAGAGAAGCGCAATCCAACTGACTTTGCCCTTTGGAAGTTTACCCCGAAGGGGGTCAAAAGGCAGATGGAGTGGGAGAGCCCTTGGGCGAAAAAGAGTTACCCAGGTTGGCACATTGAATGTTCAGCAATGGGGACGAAATATCTAGGAGACAAGATTGATATTCATACTGGGGGTGAAGATCATATTTCAATTCATCACACTAATGAAAGGGCTCAGAATATAGCAGCGACAGGCCATTCAGTGGTTAATTTATGGTTTCATAATGTCTTCTTAGTAATTGATGGTAGAAAAATGAGTAAGTCGTTGAAGAACTTTTTTTGGAGGAAAGATATCGAAGAAAGGGGATTCGAACTCTTAGCTCTCCGTTATCTTTTTTTGACTGGCCATTATCGATCTAAAATGAATTTTACTTGGGAAGCCTTAAAAGGTGCGGCTGTTTCTCTTAATAAATTGAGAGAATTGGTGGCCTCTTGGCGAGAGGAAAAAGGGAGAAAAACTTTGACAGAAGAGGACGAAAGAAAAATAGCTCAATACAAGGAGGAATTCTTGGCGGCGATTAATCAGGATTTGAATATTCCTCAAGCCTTAGCCGTGGTTTGGCAATTGGCGAAGTCGAGTGTCTCCAGTCAAGAAAAACTGGATTTGATTTTGGATTTTGATCAAGTGTTAGGTCTTCGCCTATCGGCTCAGACTAAAGTAAAATTAACGGTTCCTGAGGAAATTAATAAGCTGGTTGAAGAAAGGGAGGAATTGAGAAAACAGGGGAAGTGGCAAGAAGCAGATGAAATTAGAAAGGAAATTGAAAAAGCTGGATTTAAAATCGAAGATACCGAAAAGGGATCTAAGATTAAGCGGTTTAAATAATTAAATCGCGTCTGACGCGATAAATTCTATACTGCCCATGGAAAATCGGTTAAAAATTATTGTAATAGGAATTATCGCCTTAATCGTGGTTAATCTTTTGGTTTTAGATTTTATTTGGATTAATCAGCCTAAAGAGGAAACAGCTTTAGCGCCTCAAGAAACGAAAACGCCAACAACACTCCCTTCTCCGACTCCAACCTTATTTACTAGCCAGATTACTCCGCCTGAAGGATGTTCTGAAGAGTGCTTGGATTACATTGACCAGAAAATTGATGAAGCGATTAGCGGTTTGCCTACCCCGGCGGCTCAAAAAACGGTTATTCCGGCTCAACCGACCCCGGGTTCAAAGGTTACTTATATTACTATTGGTGGTTCCAGTTCAACCAGTAGCACCAGTTGGGCAGATATTCCGGGAACAGATTTCTATTTTGACTTGAGTGATTATCCGACGGCCACCGGTGTTCGTTGGGAGATTTCTCTCCGTTCATATCTCGCCGGAAATTTAGTTTACGCCCGACTTTATGATGTTACTAATAGTCGAGCGGTTGATTTCAGTGAACTCACCAGTGATTCGGGCACTTCGGAGTTAAAGCGCTCGGTGGATTTATCAATTTGGCGAGGGAATAATCTTTATCGGGTTCAAGGAAAATCTTCGACTGGAACGCCTGCTTATCTCGACTCACCGAGATTAAGGGTGATTTTGGAGTAAGAGATGAATTTTTTAATTGCTTTTCAGGTTTTTATTCTTTTTCTTCTTCCGATTCCTGGCTTTGCTCTGTCGGCAGTAATTCTTTATGGATTAGAAAACGGGTTGAATGTTTTCACTCTGAGCTTACTTTATTTTCTCAATAGTCTGATTATTATTTCTCTTTTCAATGCGGTGGTGGGTTGGATTTTTGAAAGGCCGAAGATAAAAGCCAAGCTGATGAGAAAAACGAAAAAGGGGAGGGAAAAGGCGATGGTTTATCTCGGTTACCATGGAATCACTTTAGGCCTAATGCTAACGGCTTACTTTTTTACCTGGTGGGCTTCGGTTTTAGTAGGAAGATTATTAGGGGTGGAAACAAAGAAGATTATTGCTATATCTGTTCTTGGGGATGTTCTTCTGTTTTTTACTCATTTGGCGATGGTTAAAGGGGTCATTACTATTCTTCCTGATGACTTAAGAATTTATTTCTTGGGGATTATTTTAGTTTCCTTTTTATTAGGTTATCTTCTTAAGCGAATAGCTCAAAAAATCGAAAGAACTGGTTAGGTTTGCTATAATTACTTCAGAAAGAGCGTAGAATGAGTGGGCAGGAGAGGATTATTGAGATTGATGAAGTTCCCTACATTGAGTTATCTAGGGCCGCTGAGAGGTTGGGTTTATCAAAAAAAGAAATGATTGAGCTTCTAACGGATCAAGATCTTTTATCAGCGGTGAGGACTAAGAGTGGGCTTTCTCTAGGGACTCGCTTAAGCAGGAAGACGCCTCTTTTGGTTGAAAAAGTAACGATAGAAAATTTGGCGAGAAAATATTCTGAGAATTAAAGAATGAATCGAAAGATTAATCTTCAAGGTGGCCTAATTCACCGATCCGTTGAAGTTTTAGGGGCAAAGACCCATTATGTTGAACAGGGAAAAGGGCAACCTTTACTTATGATTAATGGATGGTTCGGTTCTTGGTTTGCCTTTTCTCGAATTATTCCTCTCTTATCAAAAGATTTTCGTTGTCTTGCCGTTGATCTTCCTGGTTTCGGAGAGACAGAAGAGTTGAGAGAACCCCATACTTCTCAGAATTATGCGAGATTCCTTTCCTCTTTTCTAGAAGAAATGGGTTTAGAAAAAGTGGTTTATCTAGGTGCTTCTTATGGAGCTTTGGTGGGAATAAAATTTGCTTCTTTATATCCAGGACGAGTGGAAAAGTTAATTCTCCAAGGTGTTCCTGATTTCAAATTTCTTCCCAGAGTAGTAAAAAAATTGCTTGGAGTTTTACCTGAAAACCTATCTATAAAAATTTTTGAAATGGGTAAAAACAGGAGTTATCTAATTAAAAAGATAGTTGGCTTGAATCCTCAATTAAAAACTTGGGGCCAAGGACACGGAAAAAGGGTGGCCGAGCGGCTCAGAAGAGCTTCGGCTCGAGCCGGAATAGAGACGATTGGAGAACTTCTTGATTTTGATTTAAAAACTGAGGTTAAAAAGATTAAGACACCGACTTTATTGATTGATGGTGCTAATGTCAGCTTGTCTTTTATGAAAACCTCAGACAGACTTCGTCAACTGATACCTAATTCTAGGCTAGTTTTAATAGAAGGCGCTTCCCATACCTTGCCAGGACAAAAACCAAAGGAGTTTGCTGAAGCCGTAAAAAGTTTTATAATTCCTTCGAGAGGAACATAAAGTTGCTTTTTTTATGAGGAGAAGAGAATTTTTAACCTATTCTGCTCTTACCGCAGGAAGTCTACCTTTTTGGAGGTGGGTTTGGCAAGGGACGACGGAATGTTATGCGGTTGATTGTGAAAGGATTGAATCGACAACAAGACATTTATTAGACGAGAGGCCACGGAGAAGAAAAGATGAAATCCAACCCCGTTTGATTTTGAAAGACATATTTACAGGAGAAGGTAGATTGAGTTTGGTAGTTCCCCTTGATAGTGTTAGATCTCTCTATTATTACTTCACTCAAAAAGTCCACAGGCATCAAGTTAAGAGGGGGAAGGATGATTGTAGAGGAATATAATGCTAAAAGAAGGATTGCTTCTAAGATTGGGAATGATCTAATTTTATGGCTTTGGGATCAAGATAATCTAGGAGTTTTTGATGATAATCGTTGGGTTTTAGCGGCTAGTTGGTTGTCAATGCTTGGCTCTTATGAAGGCGAAATCCGAACAGGCTCAGATTTATCTTTACCGACTGGATAGAAGGAGAACATGCGGGGTTAGTTTTTAAATAGTCTTTCTCCTATTTCTTCAGTAAGAATTTCTTGAATTTCAGCCTTTCCCGCTCTTCGGTATTTTCCGTTGCCAGAAGAATAATAAAGTCCGAGCTGATATTTGGTCGATAGGAATAAAGTGTAGAAAAAAGTAATGTAAACGGCTTGTCGGAAGTTGTTAAAAATACTATCTCTGAGCAACCAGCTTGTTCGAGGGTCACTTTTAAAATGTCGATGAACTTCTAAGTGGCCAATGTCGCAATCCCAGCCAGCATACCGGGAAAATCTATTGTCTCCTGGAGCTAAAATCATATTTTTAGCTTCTTCAGTCATGATTGCTAAATAATTATACCTGGCGGTGGCAACCTGCATTGCCCTCTCTGGCCCAATATGGACAGGAGTCTTAAGCTGATTAAAAAAACCCATTAGGTCGCTATCCGAAAAACAAGAAGAGTCAGAATGCGAATGGACTTTAAGTAAAGGTATATGACTTTGTGCCCTAGGGTACTCCAAGTCTATTGTGTGTTCTCCGACCCCGAGTCTTGCTGGAAAAATCAGTGAATGACGATTAGTATCAAAAGAAACAACGGCTCCTCTCTCCCGTTTCTTTTTATCACGCGAGGTCAGATATCTAAGCCAACTTCCATAACGTTCAAGAGACTGGGCTCGAAATGAACCCGGAAGTTCGGCGCAGGATGGAAACCTGCCTTGCAGAGCAAATTCTAGAAGACAAGTTTCTAGTTCTTTAACTTGCCTTTGTTCGAAATCTCTCGAAGGCGGATCGGTTCTGACTCTTTCTGACATAGGAATGACCGCCATTATACCATAGCTTTCCGGTTCTATAATAAGTTCACATTATTTTACTTAGTTATCTTGCGAGATTATCCAGATGGCTCTTTAGTCCTCGACTTGTGATAAAATTGACTCATGTCTCTTTCAGTTGGTATCGTAGGCTTGCCCAATTCAGGCAAGTCAACTTTGTTTAATGCCCTTTTATCCCGCCAAATTGCGCAAGTGGCGGGGTATCCGTTGGTTATCCTTCATTTGTGATATCATTTAGAGAGTGAATAAAAAAGCCGAAATAATTCTTCGAAAATATAAAGGCAAACGAACAGGTGTTTTTATCGATGATGCCAATATGTTTCATACTCAGCGGGAAGTGGGATTAAAGATTGATTGGAGGAAATTTAAAAAATTTTTAGAAAAAAATTTTAAAGTTAAATTCATTAAATATTATAGAGGAGTTTATCCTAGAAATGAGAAGGTCTCTAAAAAGATTAGAGAGAACCACCAGGGTTATGTTCGAATTTTAAGAAGAGCTGGATTTAAAGTTGTCCACAGAGATCTGAAGAAAATTTATGTTAATAAGGAAAAGACTAAATTTATCTATAAATGTGATTTTGATGCAGAAATAGGTTTTGATATTGCTGAAAATTTGAAAGTGATTGATTTAGCAATATTGGTTAGCGGAGATAGTGATTTCGCTTTTTTAGCTAACAAACTCCAACAGGATAAAAAGAATTTCCTAGTAATTTGTTTTCAGTTTAAGGCTCCTTGGGAATTTTACAGAGTTAGTCATATTTTTCTCGAAGAAATTAGAGAGGAAGTTTTAGGTAAAAAAAACACCCCCCGAAGGGGGTGAACATTACGGTTTTATTTATACCATAAGACAGGAGATTTGTCAAGTGTCTTTATCTGTAGGAATTGTTGGATTGCCTAATTCAGGGAAGTCGACTTTATTTAATGCTCTTTTATCAAGGCAGATTGCGCAGGTGGCGGAGTATCCTTTTACGACCATCGAGCCGAATACGGGTGTGGTCGAAGTGCCGGACGAGCGATTAGAGAAACTGGTTCAATTAATTAAACCAGAAAAATCAGTGCCGGCGGCGATTAAGTTTGTCGATATCGCTGGTTTAGTTAAGGGTGCTCACCAAGGTGAGGGATTGGGGAATAAATTCTTATCTCATATTAGAGAAGTCGATGCCATTGTCCACGTTCTTCGCGTTTTTGAAAATCCGAATGTGACTCATGTTCATAACAAGATTAATCCTAAAGACGACGCGGAGATTGTGAATTTGGAGCTGGAATTGGCGGAGATTAAGAAACCGATGATTTATGTTTTAAATGTGGATGAGGGGCAGTTACAGAACAGAGAACCCTCCTTCGCCGAGGCTTCGGCGGGCAGGCAAACTAAAAAAAACACGGGAATAGAAGGAGAAAAGATTATTATTTGTGCGAAGTTAGAAGCGGACTTGGCTGATTTATCAGCAGAGGAGAGAAGGGAATATCTCCAAGAAGCAGGGGTGAACGAGTCGGGTTTAGATAAATTGATTAAAGCTGCTTATAAACTTTTAGATTTGATTACTTTCTTTACCATTAAAGGAGGAAAGCAGGTCCAGGCTTGGCCGATTAAGCAGGGTTCAACCGCGATTCAGGCAGCCGAGATGGTTCATACTGATTTTGCTCAAGGTTTTATTAAGGCGGAAGTAATTTCTTTTAATGAATTAGAAAAAGCCGAGAGTTGGCGAAAAGCCCAGGAATTAGGGAAGACAAGGTTGGAAGGCAGAGATTATCAAATTCGCGATGGCGATGTTGTTGAATTTAAAGCTTCAACTTAGACTGTTGTCTTAATACGGCCGCATATGTTATACTTTTCCAGATGAGAAAATACGAAATGACTTTAATTTTAGTGCCGGAGTTAGGAGAGACGAAGAAGAAAGAAGTATTAGTAAAGGTGAAGAAGATTTTAGAAGACACTAAGGGAAAAGTAGAGAAAACTGATGAATGGGGGAAAAAGGCTCTGGCTTATCCGATTAAGAAAATGACGGAAGGGGATTATCATTTTTGGGAAGTATCTTTGCCTGAGCCGGCTCCGGCCGAAATCGACAAGAAGATAAGATTAGAAGACCAAGTTTTAAGATATCTTTTGGTGAGAGAATCGTAAGAGAGGGGGTGAGAAGTTTACACAGGAAGAGTTAAGTGGTAAGCGGGAATAGGTGGCAGTAAGATCTTTAAATAAGGCTCAGTTAATTGGAAATTTGACTCGAGATCCAGAACTAAGGTATACCCCTCAAGGGACAGCGGTTTGTACCTTTGGTTTAGCGACTAACCGCCAGTGGACAACCGATACGGGTGAGAAAAGGGAAGAAGCCGATTTTCACCGGGTGGTGGCTTGGAATAAACTGGCAGAACTTTGTGCCCAACTTTTAACCAAAGGTAGAAAAGTTTATATTGAGGGTAGATTGCAAACGAGAAATTGGACGGCTCAGGACGGGACGCAAAGACAGACAACGGAGATTGTTACCAGCGACATGATTCTTCTTGACTCGCGGCGTTCGCTGTCAGCAGAAGAAACGGTTAGTTCGCCAGAGGAAACTGGTACCAAAGAAGCAAAAAAGACCTCCGCCAAGAAGGAATCAACGGACGAAAAAGGTGAAGAAGGGGACATCCCCTTCTAAAACAAAAGGAGTCAGATGATTAGAAGAAGAATTATTAGAAGGGCGAAGCCCGGAAAGTGTTATTTTTGTCAAGAGAAGAAGGAACCGGATTACAAAACTCCGGAGGTTTTAAGTCGTTTTATTAGCGAACGAGGAAAGATTCTCCCCACTCAGAGAACCGGATTATGCGCCAAACATCAGCGCCGCCTCGCTAAACAAATCAAGAGAAGCCGGTTTTTAGCCTTAGTGCCGTTCGTCACCAGAGTTTAAATTGCCCATGGATAAGCCAGCCAGCCCCATAATTGAATCAGGAAAATCTACTTTTAAAATTTCTCTCTCTTCAGAGGCTAAAATTAATTGTCGAAAAGGAGACAAGCTCGAAGAAGATGAGGATTTGGGTCAATTTGTCCCCAAGGGAGAGATTAAAGAGTATGATTTGGTGAAGATTCTCAAAACCAACCCCAAGAAAGTAAAAAAATGTCTTCTCCTTTCTTTAGGAAGCAAGGTGGAGCAAGACCAGCTTTTAGGAGAGAAAAAAGGCTTATTCGGTACAAATTATTTCCGCTCGCCAGTCGGCGGCATCATTGACGCCTTAACAGAAAATGGTGTTTTGAAAATCAGACTGACGGGTGAAAAAATAGACATCCCCATGCCTGTTGCAGGAGAAATAAAAGAGATTACTACGGAGACAGTGGTGATTGAATTTCCAGCTTTGATTTTGAAAGGCGAGGATGGCTTTGGCGGGGAGGAATGGGGAAGATTACAGATGGTGGGTGACAATAAGAAAAAAATTGATTTGGGTGATTTAGATCGAGAAGCTAAGGGTGGCATTCTCGTGGTTGCGGGCAATATCCCCCAGGCTTTACTTCATAAAACCGAAGCCTTGGGGGGAGTCGGGGTTATTGCGGGCAAAACCGACGACGGGGAGGCAGAGGATTTGATTATTCTTACCGCCGGCGGTAAGGAGGGAAAAATTTCAGAAAAAATTTGGAAGGAGTTGTCCGAGCATCAAGGAGAGAAAGTTTTCATTTCTGGAAAAAAGAAAGAATTAGTTATTCCTATCAGAAAATGAAAGTGTCCTTAAAGAAAATAAGATTAATTATTTTAATTCTTACTCTGGTGATTGCCGCCGGAGGCTCGGGCTGTTGGCTGGGTCAAAGAAAGATTCAGATTGGCTTCGAAAGATATCAGCCCCAAATTAAAATTGAGCGCCAGTTACCCGTAGGCAAAGAAAATCTTGATTTCTCTCTTTTTTGGGAAGTTTGGGACCGATTGGAAGAATCCTATCTTGATGAAGGCGCCATTGATTATTCAAAAATGATTGAAGGAGCCATCTCGGGGATGGTTGCCTCTTTGGGTGATCCTTACACTGTTTTTCTCCCACCAGAAGAGAATCGAAAATCGAAGGATGATTTGGCCGGGAGTTTTGAAGGTGTGGGGATGCAGCTGGGCTACAAAGATTCTAAGGTGGTGGTAGTGGCGCCGCTTAAAGGAACGCCTGCCGACGAGGCAGGGGTCAAGGCTGGTGATATTATTTCTCATGTCAAAGATGAGAAAAGCGGGATTGACCAGGAGATCGATTCACTGCCTTTACCCGAAGTCGTTAACATGATCCGCGGCTCCAAAGGAATGCCAATTGCAATTACTTTTATTAGGGAGGGAGAGCCGATTGAGATTACCATTACCCGGGGCACGATTATTGTCCCCAGCGTTGAAGTCGACTTCATGACCAAAGATGGTCAAACGGTCGCTCATCTAAAACTCAGTCGGTTTGGTGATCGGACTGATAAAGAATGGCAAGAGGCGGTTAACCAGATTAAGCAAAAAGAAAAGATAGAAGAATTAGCGGGCGTGGTTTTTGATTTAAGGAATAATCCTGGTGGTTATCTTCAGGGAGCGGTTTATATTGCCAGCGAATTTTTAAGTCAAGGAGTA
>Ga0315551_10000124_pt1 | contig 57958 bp, 47 predicted proteins | sample SalMarSW160290MG_FD_203678 | JGI IMG/M metagenome (GOLD analysis project Ga0315551, IMG submission 203678) | Salt marsh sediment microbial communities from the Plum Island Ecosystem LTER, Massachusetts, United States - Salt Marsh Sediment SW1602-90 ...
GCAGAGGCTTCGGCTGAATATTTTTCATGACCTTCTCTTTTCCATTGAGGAGAGGTCTGGGTGATTTCCGGCATTTTTTGAGCGTCTCTGCGGCTTTTGTAGCTTTTTGGCCCGCCATGAGCAATTCTCAACTGCTCTTGACATCTCTTCGAGCCGTGATCTTCACTTCCTTACGATGGTTGGACGGGTAAATCGACACAAAGAGACTCACTCGGTCACCAAAGCCGAAAACCAAATTCTTATTATCCGGACAGGTCGGTGTCGTTCGAAGAGACCCCATGGCCATGCTTCCCTTCTGCGGCTACAACCTGGGAACGTATTTCCGGCATTGGCTAAATATGGGGAACAGGTTGATCCATCTCCCCAAGATATTTTCTGTCAACTGGTTCAGAGTCGACGACCGGGGCCGTTTCATCTGGCCCGGATTCGGAGAGAACATGAGGGTTTTGAAGTGGATCATAGACAGAGTGCACAACAGGATCGGGGCCAGAGAAACTCCGGCCGGGCTGGCCCCTCGACTTCAGGATTTAGAGCTCGAGGGAATCGATGTCTCCAAAAAAAATCTGTTGAAACTCTTCGAGGTGAATAGGGAAGAATGGGGAGCCGAGGTGGATGAGATCAAAAATTTTCTACTCCCCTATCGAGGCCACTTACCTCCTGACTTATGGGAGGAGTACAACTCGATGGAAAGAGAGATCAAAGCACAAAAATAAGGCTCGAAAAGTAATTACTCATACCGGAGGGACTCGGCAGGATTGGCCCGTGCCGCCCGGATGGCCTGATACCCCACTGATAAAAGGGCCACGAACAAAGCCAAGAGCAAAGCGCCGATGAACACAAAATACCCCAGATCCACTCGATAGGCATAGCTCTGCAACCATTTTCTCATGACGAAATAAGCCGCAGGCCAAGCGATAACATTGGCCATCAAAACAAGAAGAAAAAATTCCTTGCATAGGAGTCTGGTGACTTGTGAGACGCTTGCGCCTAGAACTTTGCGGATCCCAATCTCCTTGGTTCGTTTTTCTGCCATAAACGAAGCCAGGCCAAAAAGGCCAAGACAGGCCACAAACACCGCAAGGACCGCAAAATATCTCAGAAGAGTCCCTATTCTCTCTTCGCTTCTGTACATCATGTTGTATCTGTCGTCCATAAAACGGTATTCAAAAGGATAGCTGGGCATAATCCGTTTCCAAGTCTTTTCAATGAATCCCAAGGAGACAGAAACTTCTTCGGGGGGAATTCGGATGATCATGTAGTTAAGCGAATTTTGATCCACGACAATGGCCAGAGGCTCTATCTTGTTCCGGAGGGACTGGTAATTAAAATTTTTCATTACGCCTACGATCGTACCCTCCACACCCACATGGCTGAATCGCTCTCCTATAACAGAGTCCTTATTCATCAACTTGGCCACTTCTTCATTGACGATCCACGACTGGGATTGATCGGATGTATATTTTTTGTCAAAACTCCTTCCGTCGGCCATCTCGATCTTCAATGTCTCGATAAAATCAAAATCCACCGCATTGAATCCGATCAAGATCTGGAGTTCGGGATCCTTGCCCTCCCATTGGGCGCCTCCAGAATTGCTGCTGATATATATAGGCAACTGGGAAGTTCCTGTGACGTTCAAGATTTGTGGATTCTGGATCAATTCCTGTTTGAGAGCGCTATAAGATTTTTTTGTATCCGCTCTCAAAGGAATATACACCAGATGCTCCTTATCCCATCCCAGACGCATGGTTTTAATATAGTTCAGTTGTTGGTAAACAACAGCAGTTCCAATAATCAAAAGGATCGACAGCGCGAACTGGACGACCACAAGGACTCTGCGGAACCGGGCACCTCCTGAACCTGACCAGGCACCTCCTTTGAGAACTCTTGCTGGTTGAAAGGCGGACAAAACCACAGCAGGATAGCTTCCGGCCACCAGTCCTGTGAACAACGTAATGCCCAACAACCCGATCAAAACAGTCGCGACCCCCGCCACATTCCAGGAAAGTTCTTTGCCTGAAAGATTGCTGAACGCCGGAAGCAATAGAGTGACGATTCCTACGGCAAACACCAAGGCAATAAACGCATACACGACCGATTCCCCATAAAATTGCCGGATGAGATGTCTCTTCAAGGCACCGACAACTTTTCGTAAACCTACCTCTTTCGCCCTATTCGCCGACCGGGCTGTAGAGAGATTCATAAAGTTGATACAGGCAATGAGCAGGACAAAAAAAGCGATGATGGAAAAGATGTACACATACTGAATGGCTCCTGCCCCTTTTTCATACCCGAAAAATTCGTGGAGATGGAGTTTAGTATACGGCATGAGCCTTAAATCTGTTCGGCTTTCCGGAACTTTTGTCCGGATAAATCCGAAGATCTTCTGGTTTGCCTGTTCTGGAGGTGTGCTGTCGGGAAGCTGAACAAAAGTGTAGATGGAATTTGTCCCAAAATCCTCTTCTCGAGTTTGTCCAGAATTTTTAAGGATTTCATAAGGGATGAGAAAATCGAACTGCAGATAAGAATTGTGCGGGATGTTTTCGAAAACTCCTCTAACCGTGAATTCATGCTGGTTGTTTAAAGTGACCACTTTTCCGATCGGATCGTCTTCCCCAAAATATTTTTTCGCCAAATTTTCTGCAAGGAGCAAAGAGTAGGGAGAATCCAGTGCAGTATTTTCGTCTCCTCTGATAAGTGGAAAAGTGAACATTTTCAAAAATGAAGGATCCACCGCCCTTCCATTGTCTTCGAAAAACGTATTGTCTGCATATTTGAATAATATCCCTCCAGGCCAGACTACGCGGGTGGCATCAACAATCTCAGGGATTTCTGTCTTTAAGGCAGGGCCAAGTGGATAGGGCGTCACATACACATAAAAAATTCTTCCTGAATAGTGCTGATCCTCTTCTACCCTGTACAGATTCGCTGCATTCTCGTGGAATTTGTCATAGCTCAATTCATCCAGTACCCATATGGTGATAAGCAGACAACAGGCCAGTCCGATAGCCAAACCGGCGATGTTAATAAACGAATATCCCTTGTACCTCCGGATATTCCTGAGAGCGACTTTTAAATAATTTTTTATCATTTGGACACTCCAATAAAGATTATTCGAGATAATGGTGGGAAGCAGCCTTATGATCTGACTCCAATACCAGAGGAAGGCAGATAATCTGCCCTTATCCCTAGCTACTTCCTCATAGAATTCCCCAAAATCCCCGATAAGTGTGAAATGATCGCCTTTGCCATAAATCCGACAGAGGAGCCAGTGGCCGAATCTCGGGGGCTTTATTCCTCTATCTTTCATCCGCTTTTAAACACAGACAACGCAAGTTCCGGGAATCCGTCCCACATGATTTCATTGACTCTCTTGATATCTTCTAAGGCTTTGATACCCTTTTTCGTAACGAGGTAATATCTTTTGCTCAATCCTTTTCTCTCCGGTGTCGGATCCCCAATATAAGCAGAGAGATAACCTTCTTTGGATAGCCTATCGAGAGGAAAATAAACTCCACCCAAGGAGATTTTTCTACCCGTTACTTTAACGATATGCTTATAGATCGAAGTGCCGTAGGCATTATCTCCGAGCCGCCAGACAGAAAGGAGGATCAATTCTTCCAGTTTGGTTAGGATTTCCATGGATTCACCTTCCGTTCTTGCAATTCATATTCTACATATTAGAATACGCACAGAAGCAGAAAAAGGTTGCCCGTTTTCTAATTTTTAGAAACCTTTAAACAGAATTTCTTAGGAGGGAAAAAACAAGAATATTAATAAGCTAAATGATTCTATTTATGCTGTTGTTTTAAGGTTATGCCTTTTGTTTCACTTTGAAGAGGACAGTGCCGAGGTAACCCGAATCATTAATCTCGGCAATGTACAATCCAGGCTGGAGATGGGCTTTCCTCTTGAGCATCGGTTCGGAAAGTCTTTGCAGAAGCGAGCTGGCTTCCCAATCTTTGTTCTCTCTGTCGCTCAATAGAAATAGCTCACCTTTTTCCACTATCTTTTCCAATATTTCTCTTAAGCTCATGGCTTCCTCTCTTTTCAAATAAGCCTATATATATATTGGACGAAATTTCTCATCATTTGGTTACTGTTAATCTGATTTTTTTATTTTTTTCAACGCAACCAAGCACAGCAGGCAGAGGGACAAACAAAAGAGATGCTCGACTCCCACCGGTTAGATCTTGAATTCCTCCTGGATGTTTTCCGAAACGATGTGTCCGTCGAAGAGGTGGATGATCCGGTGGCTGTATTCAGCATAGGCCGGAGAATGGGTAACCATCACAACAGTCGTGCCCGCCTCATGTAGCTCGCCTACGATCCTCATGACCTCTTCACCATGGGACGAATCCAGATTTCCTGTCGGCTCATCCGCCAGGATCAACTTCGGCCGGGCCACAATGGCTCGGGCTACGGCTACTCTCTGCTGTTGACCTCCGGATAATTGCTGGGGGAAGTGACTTGTCCGCGCTATGATCTCCATCTTCTCGAGAACCTCATTAACTCTTTTTTTGCGTTCGGAAGAAGAATAACCCAGATAGAGCAAAGGCAGTTCAACATTCTCATACACGGTTAGCTCATCGATGAGGTTAAAACTCTGGAAAACAAACCCGATGTTATTTTTGCGAAGATTCGCCCGCTGTCTTTCAGAATATTTACCCACTTCTTCGCCAAGGAACAGATATTCTCCAGCGGAGGGCTTGTCGATCATTCCCAGGACATTGAGCAGGGTGGATTTTCCACAACCCGACGGCCCCATAATCGCCACATATTCGCCTTCCTTGATGTTCAGATTCACATTGTTTATTGCCGTTGTTTCGACTTCCTCGGTTAGGTAAACCTTTTTAAGGTCTTTTGTTTGAATCATATTTTCCTCCCTAATTAGAATTTCAGGTGTTATCCGCTATTAATGAGGTTTTATACACCATCCTTTTATTTTTTCTCTTTATTTTTTCCTTTATTTAATAATAGACGTAAAAACACCTATTTTAGTTTACTTTAACACAAGCCTGTCCATGTTTCCGAAGCTTTCATAAGAGGAGGTTATCACTTTTTCGCCAGGCTCCAATCCCTCCAGAACTTCGAAAAATTCAGGATTCTGGCGTCCAAGCCGGATCCTCCTCTTTATGGCGACATCCCCAGAGCTATTCAGAACATAGGCCCAATTGCCTCCGGTTGTCTGGGAAAATCCTCCTCGGGCAAGGAGAATCGCATCAGCAATATCGCCCAGTTCCAAACGAATATGATAGGTTTGACCTGCCGTAATTCCTATCGGCTGCTCTTCCTAAAATTCCATGTCTACCTCAAAACGACCGTCTCTTACCTCAGGATATTTCTTTGTAACGATGAAATTATATGTCTTTCCGGAAAATTCGAACTTGCCTTTTCTACCAATTTCAACCCGGGCAATGTAGTGTTCGTCGATCCCCGCTCTAATTCTGTACCCTTCTAAAGTATCGATCGTTCCAAACTCTGCGCCCGGTTGCTTGGTCTGCCCGATTTCCGCATCCAAAGATGTTAAATATCCGGCAACCGGGGCTTTTATGGTCAGGTTCTCGAGCCGCGCCCGGATAATATCCATATTGCTCTCCATGCGCTTGACTTGACTTTCCAATGCTTCGATCTGCTTCTGACGGAACTCCAGATCCTTAGCCTGGCTTTCTATGGTCAATTTTTTGTTTTTCACCAAATATTCATACTGATCTTTGGCCAACTCGAACTCATGTTGCGAGATCAAATCGTCCTTTATCATTTCCTTGTATCGATCATAAACCCGTTTCTGCTGTTGAAGACTATTGTCAACCTGAGCAAGTTGTTGACTCAATTGCAGCCTGTAGCGTTCCATCTCCAAACGGGTACCACGCAAGTTGTTGACCTGCTGGAAGACTTCAGCCTCCCTCCACATCAAGTTAATCAGAAGATTGGTATTGCCTAATCTGATGATCGGGTCTCCTTTTTTCAGTTTGCTTCCGGCTTCGATGAAAATCTCCTCGACAGTTCCTCCTTCATCCGCAGTTAAATAGTGGTAATAAGAAAGAACATTTCCCATGACCGGTATGTATTCCTGAAAAGGGCCGCGTGTCACTTCCGATACGGTAAGTCTTTCGGCTTTAACATTGAGAGAGGATTTGCTCATCCCAAATACAAAAATATATACAACAAAAGCGATAAAAAGCGTTGACCCCGCAAAAAGGGCAATCTTTTCCAAGACCAGGAAAGAGGCAGAGCGAGTGGGAAAATACATGATCCGTCTGCTCCTTTCCCTGGAACGCCTTTCCTTTGACGAGAAACAGGGGAAGGTCTTCTACCGGTATGGGAAAGAGGCCGCAGAGGCTTCGGCTGAATATTTTTCATGACCTTCTCTTTTCCATTGAGGAGAGGTCTGGGGTGATTTCCGGCATTTTTTGAGCGTCTCTGCGGCTTTTGTAGCTTTTTGGCCCGCCATGAGCAATTCCCAACTGCTCTTGACATCTCTTCGAGCCGTGATCTGCACTTCCTTACGATGGTTGGACGGGTAAATCGACACAAAGAGACTCACTCGGTCACCAAAGCCGAAAACCAAATTCTTATTATCCACTAATAACTATAAGCCCTCTCTTCATATTTCTTGTCCTCCTTTATTTTGGAAATTCTCTCAGTACTTCCAAAACGAGTCACGTACAATATTAATACTTTTTCCCCGATCATGTTGATTCAACCCGTAGATTCACATTCAAAGCTATAATTCTCCTTTTATAGCTTTATACTGAGTAAAATCCGATTGTTAAACCTTTATACACTAAATTAAATGGGATTCTAAGTTATGACAAATCTTCAATTCCATAATTGGGCGATTTGATATATTTTTTCCGCTTTCTCATCACTCTTGACATATATGCTTCCAGGATTTATTCTTTCCAGAGTAAAGTCAGTATGGGAAATTCTGTCAATAAACCGATAGAATCGTCGATTTCTCAAAAAAGAAACTTCCATCCATTAAAAAAATCGTTTTTATCCTTTTTAGCCTTAGCCTTCCTCTTCCTAAACTCTTCTCAAGCTCTGATGGTTAAACTGTCTCTTCAGAGATTAACGATTGGTTCAGATGCAATAATTCTCGGAGAAGTGGAAAACATTCAGTGCGAATGGAGCCTGGATGGGCAAATCATTTTATCTGTGGTGACTCTCCAGATTCATGAGATATTAAAGGGAGAATTTTCCAACACTAAAATCTTCATCCAATATCCCGGAGGAACTGTAGGAGAGATCAGCCTGAAAGTTACTGACATACCCTCTTTCTACAGGAAAGAGAAGGTTTTGGTTTTTCTGAAATCTATAACCGATATGACTGACATGAAAAATTCTCCTCTGGCTACACTAAATATTCTTCCTGCCTTTAAGGTTTTCGGAAATGCCCAGGGCAAATATTTCATAGATGCCGAAGCAATGGCAAGAAGGAGTGGATACAATTTAACTGCCCAGGATGCAGACCTGGATAAAACGCTATCTTTAACAGAATTAAAAGCAAGGATAAAAAGTATTCTGAAGCATCAGTCTGAAGAAAGAGAAAAGATTCATGATAAAGACGAGCACTAAATTCTGGTTATTCTGTGCCTTTCTGATTATTCTTGTCGGATTTTCCATATCCTACACACTCTTGGGCTTTCAGTGGCCTGTCGGGTCTGATGTCGGTTTTTTTATAAATGCCAACACATCCCAGGTTCCTGATGAGGATAGCGCTGTAAGAAATGCCGCTGTCTCTTGGAACCAGATAAGCCCCTCTGGCCTGAGGCTTTCCTATATAGGCTCCTCCTCTGTGACGGATTATGGATACAACGGCTTGAATACCATCTGCTGGAAGGACGAGGGTGGAAGCGGCACACTGGCAACGGCATGGATGTGGTACAGTGGGAATACCATATTAGAGACAGATATGGTCTTTAATGATTATTATAGCTGGTCTACTTCAGGCAGCGATTACGATGTCGAGACAGTTGCTCTCCATGAGCTTGGTCATTGGGTTGGTCTTGACCACAGCACCACAGGAATCATGCGCCCGGCTTATAGTGGGATTCAACGGAGCATAGATGATGATGCCAGAAACGGTTTCACAGCCATGTATGGAGGTGAAAAACCGAGTCCTTCCATAGGACTGGATAGATCCTCTCTCTCTTTCGAGGGAGACCAGTTAAAAACATTCAGGGTAAGAAACTCTGGAGGAGGGACGTTAGATTATCAAATCAGTGACGACAGGCCATGGATGAGCGTCTCACCTGAGAGTGGAAGCTCAACTGGCGAATGGGATGAAATAACCACTGAAGTTGATACGTCTGGATTGAGTGGAGGGGATTATTCCGGAACTATCAGTGTGACTTCGGGTGATGCGGACAACAGCCCTCAGAATCTCACTGTCTATCTAACGGTTGAAGAGGAAGAAGACAACCTGCCCTCAATTTCTATATCTTCTCCCCGGGATGCGGATGTTGTGTCAAGCGAAGTCACTGTCATAGCTGAAGCCTCCGATGACAAGGGAATTCAGAAAGTAGAATTTTATGTGGACAATGAGCTAAAGGAAACAGATTACGCCTCGCCATATGAGTGGATCTGGGATACGACCTCCTATCCAAGTGGATCTCACACAATCAAAGCCATGGCTTATGATACGGCAAACCAGACGGCTGAGGATTCGATAAGCATCACGGTCGACCAGCCGCCTCAGGTCTCCATCACATCGCCATCATCAGAAACTAATGTTTCCGGGATTGTATCTGTAAAAGCATCTGCCTCGGATGATATCGGGATAAAAAAAGTGGAGTTTTACATGGATGATGAATTGAAAAAAACTGATAAAATTTCACCTTTTGAATGGGTTTGGGATACGACTTCCTCTCCCAGTGGATCTCATGCGATAAAAGCCGTGGCTTATGACACAGCAAACCAGACGGCTGAGGATTCGATAAATGTTACGGTCGATCAACCGCCTCAGGTCTCCATCACATCGCCATCATCAGAAACTAATGTTTCCGGGATTGTATCTGTAGAGGCATCTGCCTCGGATGATATCGGGATAAAAAAAGTGGAATTTTACATAAATGGAGAGTTGAAAAAAAATGATACGAAGTCGCCTTATGATTATATTTGGGATACAAATTCTATTTATAATGGTGCCTATACCTTAAAAGCCGTTGCTTATGACTCCATAAACCAGACTACATCAGATGAAATTGGAGTTATTCTAATCCCTCATGCTCCCTTGAATTTTTCCGGAACAAAGCATAACAACAGCTCGACTTTACTGGAGCAGTACATAAATGCATTAACCTGGCAGGCTAACAGTCTGAACAAAGATATAGGAAAGTACAGGATTTATCAGGTTGAAGGGGAAAACCAGATATTGTTGACAGAACTGGATGGAAGCACATTTGAATACTGGCATTTGAATGTTGCCAAGGACGAAAAATACACGTATGTTTTGAAGGCCGTTGATAATGGAAACAGAGAAGGAGAATCTTCTTATCTGGAAATTCAATAAAATCAGGAAGAGAGCATGAATATTGCGCAAACAAAAAATATGCCAGTTAAAATCATGTTCTCAGCCATTCTTTTCTTTTTTTCCTTATCTGGATTGGTCTGTGGGGAAGGAAAAGTTGAGTCGCAAAAAGATAAGATAATAAGGCCGGAGCCTTCTGAAGAAAGAAATATTTGTGTAAAGATAGGAGTTGGTTATTTTTTCCCTGCAGAGAAATCATTCAAGGATATTTACGGTGAAGGTGTGGCGATCGGAGGAGAAATAGATATAAAACTGTGGAAGTTCATCGATCTATGGCTCATCGGTAATTATTGCTCCAAGAAAGGACATCTTCCTTTTACCGAAGAAGAAACAAATATGACTTTGATTCCCATAGGAGGAGGGCCAAAGATCAGATTCCAAAAGGGGATCACTAATCTTTACATCGGCCTGGGACCGGTGTTTTACGTTTACCAGGAAAAAAATCCGATAGGAATAGCCAAAGGCACGGGTGCAGGAATTATCGGGCAAGCAGGATGCTATTTCAATATAGTCGATGGATTATTATTTGATGTCAGTGTAAATTACAGTTAGTGCAGCGTTAAGCCTCAAAAAATTAAAGCTGACTTAGGGGGAATTCAGGCTGGATTAAGCTTAGGATATGAGTTTTGACCGAGAGACAAAAAACATGAATTTGTTTTTAGGCCAGGTATCTAATCTGTCACTCTATTTTCCAACCAAGTATTCTGTAACTTTCTAATCAGTTGTTCCACTTCTTTTTTATGTTTTTCCATTTTTAACTCTATGACTGATTTATCTTAAACCGAGCTTTTCCCCCTTTTCCAACGGCCTAACAATCGAAATCAGCCGCCGAGCGAGGCCAGCAAAACTCGTGTCGCAACGAGGAACAGTTTTGGGCGGCGGGTACGCAAGGTATGTGAACTTCCGCCGAACAAGCCCATGCAGCCGACGCGGTGACCCGAGCTGCTGATGAGCAGCATTATACTGTAAAAGGAATTGGATTGATTAAATGAAAAAATCATCTAATAGTAATATTATCAATTACTATAATAAATTTAGTGAGAAAGATAGGCTTTAGGTCTACGAGGTCAATCTCCTCTTCTGCTCCTCTCTACGGTGGCCAAGCAGAGAGGTGAGTATTTCTGAGAGCCTCCAGGATTGCTTTTTGTCGATTCGAGGACCGAGTCTATTTTAGCCGAACTATCAGCGGAAGATGTGCCCTGGAACATTATCTGTAAGCAACTATTTGACTAAATATGCGTATTATTTAAAGAGGGAGAACCATGATTAAAAACTACTTAAAAATTGCGCTGAGAAACATCATAAAACACAAAGGCATTTCTTTGATCAATATTGTTGGTTTGGCTATAGGCATTGCATGCAGTATTCTGATTTTACTTTTTGTCACCCATGAGCTGAGTTATGACAAGTTTCATGAGAAAGCGGACAGGATTTATCGATTAGCTGTCAGAGCTTCTATCGGTGATACGAAAATCAACCAGACCTATTCTTCATCAGAAACATTCAGGAGACTGCTCGAGGATTTTCCTGAAATCGAAACAGGAGTCAAGTTTTTGAATTTCGGAAAGACGCCTGTTATCCTGGATGAAAAAACTTTTTATGAATCAAGATTTTTTGCCGTTGACTCGACATTCTATGATGTTTTTTCTGTTCCATTGATACACGGCAATCCAAAGACGGTTCTTACCGATCCAAATACCATGGTCCTTTCTAAAAACACGGCTGTTAAATATTTCGGGGACACAGACGTTGTCGGAAAAGTGATAAAAGTTGATTTTTCATACGGTTTAGGCAGAGTTGACTTTAAAATTACCGGAGTATCGGAAAATGTTCCGGATAACTCTCATTTCCATTATGACCTTCTGGTTTCTTCTGCCAGTTTCCCGGCCTTAATCAATAATAGCGGTTGGTCATCAAACAATTTTATTACCTATCTTCTGCTCCGAGAAGGCACATCACAGGCATGGTTTGATGAAAAACTCAAAGAATTCACCCGGAGACATATGGGCGGTGAAAGTTTTGACGCATGGGTGGCGAAGGGCAACTATTGGGAGTATTTTTTACAGCCGATTACGGGAATACATTTGAATTCAGACCTTAATGGAGAGTTTGAAGCAAACGGCAATAAAACATACGTATTCATATTTTCAGTGATCAGTGTGATCATCTTATTGATTGCCTGTATCAATTTTATGAACCTTTCCACAGCCAGGTCGTCACTGAGGGCCAGAGAGGTTGGATTGAGAAAAGTTGTTGGTTCAAGTCGAAGCAAGCTGATGCGTCAGTTTTTGAGCGAGTCTGTTCTATTGAGTTTCATATCTCTAGCTTTAGGATTATTGATCATACAAGTCCTCTTGCCTGCCTACAGAAACTTCATCGGCAGACAGCTCACCATGCATTACTTTGATAATTTCATGGTTATCCCTTCATTATTAGCTTTAGGGCTCTTAGTGGGAGTCGTCTCAGGTTCATATCCGGCATTTTTCCTGTCATCTTTCAAACCCATTTCTGTGCTCAGAGGCAGTACAGGCAGCAGTATAGGGAGTTCGTTATTGAGAAATATTCTTGTCATATTCCAGTTCGCCATTTCAATCTTTTTAATCATAGGAACGCTGGTTGTAGTTCAACAGCTCGAATTTTTTCAGAATATAAGATTAGGATTTGAAAAAGAACAGGTTTTAGTCGTCCGCAATCCAGGAGCTTTAGGAGATAATGTTACGCCCTTTAAAGAGGCTCTGCGGAGTAACAGTAGTATTATTAATGTATCAGGTTCCAATACACTTCCGGGAAGAAGTTTCAGCAATATCGGATTCGGCGCTGAAGGAGTTGAAAAAAGTTTTACTTTAAACCTCTGCGTTTGTGATTATGATTTTCTTGAGACACTAAAGTTGGAAATAGCCCAGGGAAGATTCTTCTCGAGGGAGTTCACCACGGATTCCCATGCGGCTGTCCTCAATGAAAAAGCTGTTAAATTACTGGGATGGGAAGACCCTGTCGGCAAAAAAATCAATAATTGGTCCCAGGATAGAGGAAATTTTACTGTTATAGGAATCATTAAAGATTATCACTATGAATCGCTCCATCAGGAAATCAGGCCCCAAGCGTTGTTCCTTTCTGGAGGTTACTATAAAAATGTTCAAAGTTACATTTCTGTACGCCTAAACACAGAGAATGTTTCTGAAACAGTCAAATATGTTGGAAACACATGGAATGATTTCGCGCCCGGTAAACCTTTTGAATATTCCTTCCTCGATAAAGATTATGACAATTTATATATAAATGAAAAACAGACCAGATCGCTTTTTTCCATCTTCTCTTTTCTGGCCATATTCATTGCCTGTTTAGGGTTGTTTGGACTGGCGTCATTTGTGGCCGATCGGAAGACCAAGGAAATTGGTATCAGAAAAATTTTAGGGGCTTCAGTTCCGAGAATTGTCAATAACCTGAATAAAAGCTTCATAAAATGGGTATTAATAGCAAATCTGATAGCATGGCCTGCTGCATGGTATTTCATGAGCAAGTGGCTCCAAAACTTTGCCTATCGTATTAATTTGACCTGGTGGGTATTTGTTTTGGCTGCCGCATTAGCTCTTCTCATTGCACTAATGACTGTCAGTTTCCAGACAATAAGAGCAGCCCTTAAAAATCCTACGGATTCGCTTCGGTATGAATAAAAACACGTTTCAGAACATTATAAGCTTTGCCTTTTTTTAACTCCATGACTGACTTATCTTAAACCGAGCTTTTCACCCTTTTCCAAAAGTTGAATCGCCTCACTGATTCGCTTTTCTTTAGTCTCTTGACGTCTAGCGATTCTTATCCAGCCAATGAATTGTTTCTGATAGCTAGGTGCTAATTGCTCGAAAAATTCTTTTGCTTTCCTATTTTGATTCAAGGCTTTTTTAAAATCTTCCGGAGGATCAAAACTTATGGTGGGTCTATCAGGTTTATTCCAACACCCACTTTCCTGAGCGGCTTTTACCTTTGACAGCCCAGCATGAGTCATTCGGCCACTTTCCATCAATCTCTCAATCCGTTTTTTATTTATTGCTGACCATTTACTGCTGTCCTTTCTGGGAGTAAATTTTCTGGCGAATCTTGATTCATCAATTTTTTTTATGATGCTGTCAATCCATCCGAAACATAAGGCTTCTTCAACAGCAGATTCGTAATCTAAAGAAGGCCTTGTATCTTTTTTGAAGAATATTAACCAAACTTCAGTTTCTTTATCGTGGTTGGATTGTAACCATGTTCTCCATTCCTGGGGTGTTTTGAAATAGATTGATTTCACTTGATTACCTTTTTAAAATAATCTAACGGCCTAACGATTGAACTCAGCGGCGGCGATTAGCCGTCCACTGCAGTGATTTGTTGGCCAAGAGCCTCTCTAATAGATCATTTTCTTTAACCATTCAGGCGACTTTTCCGCAGGAGATTGAATCTCAACCCGATGTCCATCAGGATCTTCCAGAAAGACAGCACGCATACCAAGATGGGAATCAGATGGATCATCAACTTGAATGCCTTTGTCTCTCAACTCCTTTATGAATTGATCAATATCTTCAACAAGAAACGAGATGGACACCTTGCCAGGAAAATGAACAGATGTATCTATATCTAATCCTGCCCATCCCGAATCAAAGCATTTCAAACCTTCCTGATCTCTATTGATTGGAAGGCCTAAAACATCACTATAGAATTTCTTGCTTGCTTCTGGGTCTTTCGCATTCAGTTCGATTTCATGCAGCTTGAGTTTCATTAATTTTCTCCTTTCGGTTGCCCAATTATTAATAGACAGCTTGATGTATTTGATACAAAGCCCCATTCGTTTGCGTTGTATGTTATTTGATTACAGCAATATCCTCGCAAAATTACAGAATAATTTTAAGATTATCCATATTAGATTGCAAGCTGCGTATTCGTCTCCTTAATGAATGGAGTTGGACTTGGAGGCAAATTCCAATTGATCTTCTGTTTTATCGCCTGTGTTTTCAGCCATAGGACAATGTCGAATGTTGAGACGCGACCCCTTTTCGGCCCCTTTTCGGGTTTTCGGGAATAAATTGTGGATTTTCAATGTCCAACTAATGCGGAGCAAGTAATATTCAGATGCAATAAAGTATGTTAACGGAGGAACAAATGAAATCACCATTTCGAATAAAGCCCTCTTTTATTCTCACACTTCTGCTTTTGGGATTAGGAATGACAGTTTCACCCATCAATGCCCAATACTTTGGGCGGAATAAGGTGATTTACGAAAATTTCAATTTCAAAACCATGAAGACTGAACACTTCGATATTTACTTCTACCCAGAAGAACAAGAAGCAGCAGTGCAGGCAGCAAGATTAGCCGAACGATGGTATGCGCGTCTATCTCGGATATTTAATCATAACCTAAAAGGCCTTCAGCCTCTGATTCTCTACTCCAGCTCTCCCCACTTCCAGCAGACCACAACCACACAGAGTATGATAGGTGAAGGGGTAGGCGGATTCACAGAAACATTAAAGCGGCGGATCGTTCTTCCTTTGGGAGCTTCGCTGAAAGAATCCGATCATGTAATCGCTCATGAATTGGTTCACGCTTTCCAGTTTGACATACTATCAAAAAACAAACCCGGCCTCCCGGGTGCGTCACTATCAACTATTCGGCTCCCGGATTGGTTCATGGAAGGATTGGCGGAGTATCTTTCGATAGGACCTGATGATGCTCATACTTCCATGTGGATGCGTGACGCTGTGTATAGAAAAGAGATGCCAACGATTAAAAAAATGGATAATTCCAAATATTTTCCTTATCGATATGGTCATGCCCTCTGGGCTTACATCACTGGAAAATGGGGCGATGAAGTAGTCATGAAGATTATGAAAGCAGTCAGCAGGACTGCTGACTACGAAACAGCTTTTAAAAAAGTTTTGGGCGTTTCTGTGGAGGATTTGTCCAAGGAGTGGCACGAAGCTCTGAATAAACGCTATGCTCCCATCTCTGAGAAAACCAAAGTATCTAAGGCCATGTTCGACGACTATGGACCTTTTGTTTTACCGACCCAGGCACCCGAAGCCGGGAAAAAGGCTCATAATACTCCTCCCCCAATCAAACAAATGTCAAAACCTGTATTGAAAGACTCCGACCTGTCAACTCAAAAAAGCCAGTTAGTCGATACAGCGAGTCGAGTTTTAATTAAGGGAACCGAAGATAATCCTTTGAATATTTCGCCTTCCATCAGTCCTGATGGAAAAAAGATTGTTTTTCTCTCAGCCAAGGATCTTTTTTCAATCGATATGTATCTTGCCAATGCTGAGACAGGTGAAATTAAGCGCAGAATTGTGAAGACAGCACTTAATCCTCATTTTGAGAGCTTAGGATTCGTTAAATCTTCGGGCTCCTGGGATGCTGAAGGAAAACGCTTTGTCTTCGGTGCTGTGGTTAAAGGACAGCCGGTTTTAACCATTATCAATATTGAGGAAGGTAACATTGAGAGAGAAGTATCATTTCCGGATTTAGGAGAGATATTGAATCCAGCCTGGTCTCCTGATGGACAGCACATTGCCTTTTCAGCTCAATCAGGTGGATATTCGGATCTTTATATCTATGACCTGAAAAATGAAAATCTAAAGAGAATCACCAATGATGTTTTTACATACCTTCAACCTGCATGGTCACCTGATGGGAGCACTATTGCCTTAATCACTGATAAATTTTCCACGAATGTGTCCATTCTTAGTATTGAAAATTATGAAATCGCATTGTTGGACCCTGAAATAGGAAAAATTGAAAGGGTTCCCTGTTTCAGCAGAGCTAAAGACATCAATCCTCAATGGTCTCCTGATTCGAGAAGTTTGTTTTTTGTTTCAGACGAGAACGGTATAAGCAATATCTATAGAATCGACCTAGACAGCCAAAAAATAGTCCAGGTTACCAACAGCTATACGGGTATCAGCGGCCTTACAGCTTCAAGCCCTGTGTTATCCATTGCCCAGCAGACCGGTCAGCTATTTTACTGTCTTTACGAGAACGGGAGGTATAATATCTACTCTCTAGATTCTTACCAATCTTCTACGGCTGAAGCTCCGGCAAATCAATTTGGAGAAATTAATCCTTCGGTCCTTCCCCCTAGGAAAAAACCAGAAGGAGAGCTTTTGGGGATGTTAAACAATCCTTTGTATGGACTTCATGAAGAACAAGAATTTGAAATTAGCGACTATAAGCCAAAGCTGAAATTAGACTATATCAGCCCCCCTCAGTTTGGGATTGGAGCAGACAGGTGGGGCACATATGCAGGAGGCGGAATATCCCTGTTCTTCAGCGATATGCTTGGCTATCGCAATCTCTCGACCATATTCCAGATAAGCAGCAGGTTTCAAGATTCGGCAGCACTGGTTAGTTATCAAAATACTAGAAAACGGTTCAATTGGGGTGTGGCAGCTCAGCGAATTCCCTATGCTTATGGCGGCTATTATTATTATTATGATAATGTCTTTGGAGAGCCTGCTGAAGTCTACCAAGAAATAATTTATAGACAGATATATTATCAACTCTCAGGTTTTGTAACTTATCCTTTAAGCCAGGTGCAAAGAATCGAGCTTTTCTCAGGATACAGGTTTATCGACTTCGATTATGAAGTCCGCACTACTGCTTACTCGCTGTTTAACGGGGCCGAGATCATAAATGAAAAGCAAGACTTGGAAGCTCCTGATGGGATTCATTCTGTCTTTGCTGGAGCAGCACTTGTCTACGACAGTTCTTATTTCGGAGCTACCAGTCCTATATTCGGGCAAAGCTATACCCTTGAGGTTGTTCCTTCCATCGGCACGATCAATTACTTTACTGTACTTGCTGATTATCGTCGTTATTTCATGCCGATTAAGCCCTTCACTCTGGCTGTCCGTCTCCTTCATTACGGACGCTACGGGAAGGGAGCAGAAGATTCTCGATTTTATCCTCTCTTTATGGGGTATGAAACTCTTGTGCGTGGCTACAGCTATGGTTCCTTTGACGGCAGTGAACCAGATGTATATGACAGATTATTTGGAAGCAAAATGATCGTGGGGAATTTAGAGCTTCGATTCCCCCTGTTTGGCGCACTGGGCATTGGAAAAGGATTTTATGGGATTTTACCGATTGATTTCTTGACTTTTTTTGACACTGGGATAGCCTGGTGGGATGAAAATACTGATGAACTCAGGCCCTGGTTCCTGGGAGGAAACCGCAGACTCCTTTCCAGTGCAGGTATAGGTCTGAGAATGAATTTTTTTGGTTCCATAGTCCTTGGATTCAACTATGTCTATCCTCTTGATAGACCTGAGAAAGGGTGGCACTTCGAGTTTACATTCTGGCCTGGATTCTAATCCTTAGTTTGTCCGAGCCGTGCCTTCAATCAAGCAGTTACTAACCAAAAAAGTTAACTACCAAAAGACAAAGAAAATTTCTTCAATGTCTTTTGAGCAAAACTTCAATAAATGGATGATCAAGATATATTCCAATCCCAGCTTCTACTCCGTAGGAGGGATTTCTCCCTTGGCGGTATGCATGTTGATCGTAACATGAGTTTGAAATACAACCAATAAACCAAGCAAGATGGTCTCGTGAGTCAGAAGAATTCAACCGTTGCCATACTTTTTCCTTATTGTTGGCTAGACCAATCTTCCAAAAGCCTTTCCCAGGAATACACATCATGGAAACTATTCCACTACGTGGATCGATTTTGCGAGCTTCCATTTCTTCGCATAAACGTTTAATTTGGAAATCGGGATCATCATCCCCTTTTGCATTTGTATTAAAAGCAAACAGCAAGTTAAACGCTCCAAAAAGGTCAACACAGCATCCCTCCCGCACTGAGAACTTTAAGGCAGCGATATCTAGTGAGGATACAATAAACTTCCGAATGTTTTCCCTCGTCAACTTTGATTTTACTTCAATGCGTGCAATTACACTGTTAAACAAAAAAACCCCCTCTGGCGCGCTATTCGACGCAAGAACTGACGGACAAAGAGAGTTATCATAAAGAATTATGTCATCTTGAGTTGATTGTCGTTTTTTATTTTCCGCAGCAATTATCATACCTGTACCGCATTTAACGTATGGTGGTAGCCATGGTGCAAGAATATTGTCGATTAGAAGCTCACGAAATCTTCCCGTTAGACCAGAATGCTCGATTTCGCTTTGATGCCTAGCCAGTTTAATTACGTGGTCAGCATCACATCTCAACCGCTCCAATATGTAAGTATCCATATGTCTTTCCTGCGTCTAACGTCCAAGCTTACCTGCCGCTATGAAGCGCAGCGGAATAGCAGTCAGGTGCAGCGCCTTGTTCGACCTATTTTCCTTTCTCTTGGCCTGCTTGATAATCCTTTATGCATCGAATGGAGAAGCCCGTGTTCATCCCCCCATTATCACGTCCTACGAGCGTATAACTGGTATGGAGAGCGCGATACCAAGCATTCCATTTGTCATTCTTGGTGGAGGACCACCAGAACCCTACAATACCAATCTGATAAAAACCGGCATCCTCATACAATCGTTCCCCGCCAGGAAGCCCATTGAACCCACTGCTGTTGTTGCCGTTACCGCCTCCATTCCATCCTGTAGTGGATTTCATTTTTGGCCCAGCCGCATTCTCTCCACCCAGATGCCTGACTAGTACGGACCATTCTTCATCGGTAGGGACATGCCATCCAGCAGGAGCTAATCCGCGGGGGTCGTTGACGGCATACCAGTTGTACAGTCTTCCATACTTCTCTCCGTTGGCTGGATCATTGTTATAGTAGCACCAAGCGGCCGCTTCGTTCTTGTAGGCCGCCTCCCATTCCGCCTTCGTCTTTGCCTCGGGTATCGGTTCTCTATTCCGAAAGGTGCCAACGTTTAGGTTTTCTGCCATCCATTGTTGAGTGCCTATAGTCACTGTCTTAAACTCAGTAGCGGCGGGTTGCGCCGTCTTGCTGTCCTGCGCAAACAGCGTAACCGCCGACAGAATGGCCAGCAGAACACTGGTTGCACAAGCGGTAGTCATGTCACTTCGATTCGTCTTCATGATGTCACTCCTTTCTTGCTTTGTCTTGGTTGTCGAACTATTTATATACAGCATCCTATATTTGATACAAAGCTCCCTTAATTGACGTCGTATATTATGTGATTCCAGCAATATCCCTGCAAAATTGCAGTATTATCTTAAAATTATCCATATTAGATTGCAAGCCGTATATTCGGCTCCTTTAATATCCAGTATCGCCAGCCGAAGAAATGGCAGCGGATGATTATCAAATTATTGGCGAAATAGATATCCTTGACTCTCAGACGCATGCATCCCAGAAGGTGAAGGCCGCTTCCATATAGCAGTTGAGCCATAAGAAAATAGGGGTCCTCGAGAAAGGAAAAGATACAATAAAGCGTTAAAAGAGAAGGTTTCGATTGGAGATACTTATCTGCATATAAGAGAATCGCGTCCGCCGCCTGTTTTACTTGCCAGTCGGCAAAGCCGGAATCCGTTTCCATGGTCTCCAGGTATAAAGAAATGAAAGGAGCTTTGCATCAAATACAGCATGCTGTATATTAATAGTTAGGCTGCTCAGACTCATTGCAGCTATCAAGGTAGAATCAGTAGAGTGAAATAGATATTAAACATAAGTGGAGAAGAATAGAATGAGTATTGGCAGTAACATTCTACAGGCTATTGGGAACACATCGTTAGTGCATCTACGTAATGTTGTTCCGCCCGGTTGTGCGAAAGTTTATGTGAAACTTGAGTGGGAAAATCCGACTGGTAGTATGAAAGATCGTATGGCACAGGCTATGATTTCAAGGGCTGAGGAAGATGGCCGATTGAGACCTGGGGATATCATTGTTGAGTACACAGGCGGGAGTACAGGCATATCAATCGCATTAATTTGTGTTGCGAAAGGGTACCGCCTTCATATCATTACTTCCGACGCATTTAGTCAGGATAAGTTGAATCAGATGTCGGCTTTTGGTGCGGAGCTTACACTAGTACCAAGTGAGGGAGGCCTCACCACAAAGAAGTTGATTCTAGATATGATTGAAGCCGCTAGAGAATTTAGTCAAAAACCTCACACCTACTGGACTGACCAGCTCAACAATTTTGACAGTATTGCCGGCTATTATCCCTTGGCTGAGGAAATCTGGAACCAAACAAACGGAGAGATTGATGCATTTGTTCAATGTGCTGGCACTGCGGCTTCATTGCGAGGTGTAGCAACTGTGTTAAAGCGTTACAATCCCGAGATTAAGATAATAGCCGTCGAGCCAGCCGAATCCGCAGTATTATCCGGTGGTCAACCCGGACCTCATAAAATCGAAGGGGTAGGGATTGGCTATACTCCACCACTCTGGGATCCAAGTCTGGTGGATGAAATCACTGCGGTTAAAACAGATGATGCAAAAGCTATGGCCAGGCGTTTAGCTCGTGAGGAGGGTCTTTTTGCGGGAACGTCCTCAGGAGCAAATGTCGTTGCAGCAATTCGAGTAGCAGAGCGATTAGGACCAGATGCTAAAATAGCTACGTTGATGGTAGATTCTGGTCTAAAATACCTTAGTACCGATGTTTACAGAAAATAGAAAACTCGTCTTACATAAGTCCGGCCTAACAAATCACTGCAGCGGCTCCGAACCATGGCGGATTCAGGCCGCTGAGCTCAGACTGTTAGGATTTTAAGAAACACATTCGACTCAACCATAATGGAGGTTCTCATGCGCATATCAGGAAACACTGTCTTAATCACCGGTGGGGCAACAGGAATAGGTTTGGCCTTGGCAGAAGCTTTTCTGCGAAAGGGAAATGAAGTTGTCATCTGTGGTCGACGAGAAGATAAACTTGTCCAGGCAAAGGAAAAATTCTCTCAACTCCAGACCATGAAGTGCGATGTCGCTAATCCAGAGAATCGTAAGCTCCTGTATAATTGGGTGGTAGGAAACCACAAAGACTGTAATATCCTAATCAACAATGCCGGCATTCAGAAAGAGATTGACTTCAAAAAAGGGACAACCGACCTGCAAGGTGAAGAGGACGAAATTGACATAAACTTGCAGGCGCCGGTTCATCTTTCTGCCCTATTTGTCCCTCATCTGATGGAGCAAAAAGAAGCAGCTATTGTGAACATCTCATCAGGACTTGCTTTTATTCCGATTGCCATAATGCCTGTTTATTGTGCTACAAAAGCAGCGGTGCATTCTTTCAGTCTATCATTGAGATATCAGTTGAGAGATACATCAATAAAGGTCTTTGAAATCATACCCCCAACAACTGATACAGAACTCGACAGAGGAGCGCGACATGGAAGAGGTCAAACAGATCGAGGAATCAAGCCCGAGATAATTGCAGAGGCAACTATTGAAGCAATTGACAAAGATGATTTCGAAGTAGCAGTGGGTCAAGCACAATTTCTGCGCACGAGCTCGCGGAATGAACCAGAACGTGTGTTTCAAATGATAAATGGGCGTTAGGTTTTAATAAAAAAGGAGACAAAAATGAGAGGACTATTCACATTATTGTTATGTGCATTAATGGCCTATCCCAGTCAAAGTCAAACTGACATGTTACCCAAACCTTCTGGAACCTACTCTATTGGTGTAACTTACCTCTCTTTTACTGATGATGGCCGTAAAGAATTATTCGATAACAGCCAGAAAAGCTTTAGAGAAATTACAGTGAAGGCATGGTATCCCTCAGATAATAAATCCAATCCTGAACCCTATTTTCTGAATACCGAAGCAGAATTTGTCGTGAGGTATCTTCAATTTCCAGAGATATACAAAGACTTAACAACGAACTCAAGTCGTGATGTACCTGTATCATCCCAAGAAAACAAATATCCAATATTAATTTTTTCTCACGGATGGGGTGAACATTACTCACAAAATTCAATATTGATGGAAGAATTGGCAAGCCATGGCTATATCATTTTTAGCATTTCCCATCATTATGAATGTAAATTTTCGTCATTTCCAGATGGACGACTGATCTTTATTGATATGAATAGTCTTAGGTTTCAGAAGATCATGCAAGAGCAGCAAAATCCTAAAGCCATGGAATTGTTACAAAAAATGTATAATGCAAGCAGCGACGAAGAGCGTATCCAGGTTTTAGAGGAAACAAGTAATGCCCTACCTACAATTTTAACAGAAAGTCCAAAGTATTGGGCAGAAGACCTTGCTTTCTTTATTGATCGATTAAAAGATATTGCCAGCGAAAATAAAATCTTTAAAGATAAATTGGACTTAGACCGTATTGGTGTATTCGGAATGTCATTGGGTGGTATGGCAACAAGTGAAATATGTTTAACTGATAAAAGAATTAAGGCAGGTATTAATATTGACGGCGGATTATTCGGCACATTGATTGAGGGTAAGCTACAAACACCTTTCATGTATCTGAACAGCAAAAGGTTCCTGGGGTATGGTAAATTATTTACAGGTAAATCAACAATGGATTGTTACTCATTGAGTGTAAAGGATTCAGACCATTATAATTTTTCAGACTATTCCGTCTATCCTGTTCCATCCATCGGTTTTCTACTGGGGCCGATTGATGGAGAAAAGACAATCGAAATCATGAATGTGATAGTCTTGGCATTCTTTGACAAATATCTGAAAGATAAAAAAGACATTGACTTAATAGAACAGGCAAAAAAATATTCCGAGATTGAAATAGCAACGAATATTGAATAACAATAAAACCTAACACATGGCTGGTACGGACCGCTTCGCGATCCGCGAATACCACGTTGGACGTGGAATTTGAAAACGACTTTTCGGGAATGGGACTCTTGTCTCGCGGCTGCACAGCCACTTGTTGCAAACGATTACCCTATCAAGATACTTAATGCTCTCTTATCATCGGGGTAACCACAATGATAGCGGCTTCCATCAAAGATCTAACGGAATCCTCGATATTTCCTTGCTTAAGCTCTTTTCTGGCCTCTTCCATCTTTCGCAGGACTAATTCTTTGGCCTGTTCGATGCTTGATATGTCCTCAGGCATCTGAAATCTTTCACCTGAATTGAGCGAACTGTAAGCCTCATTCAACAAAGTCAATCCTTCCTGATTGAATATGGAAGTCTCTCCTAACAGATTGTTTGCAGTTGATATTTTGTGTTTGAAATCCTGGGGAAAATCCGTTTCAGAAGAAGCCAGTTCAATCGCCTCCATTAACAAGAAAAATCCCTTTTTCCCATCCTTAGGAGGTCCGGCAGGACCAGAAAAACAGTCAACAGCGGATTCGATTTTGGCATCAACTTCACTGAATTCAGCAACTGACTCGGTGCAAAAAAACGCAAAGGTGACCAAAAAAAGCAGAGTTAAAATAGAAAATTGATATTTCATCTTTTCCTCCTTAATGAATTGGCACTTTGCTATGCCTCCATACCGATTACCGTTAGACAAGACGGTTTTGTTCTATTTAAATTTATCAATTATTGAATTTTTCGGGCACGGTCCTGAAAGCAAAATCGAATTCGAAATCAGGGGCATGGAGCTGACCAATTCTGTATGAAAAAACCAGAATGTGTACTTTATCTTTGAACCTTTTATAGCCGTTTTTCGTAGTTAATATTAAAATGAACAAGTATTCTCAAAGGTGAAATTATGAAGAAAAAAATCATCATTACTATTATCATCGTACTGATCCTCGCCGTTATTATCATCGTCCTCTCTGGCGGGAAAAAGAAGGCCAATGAGCTGAAATATGTCCCGGTCAAGCGGGGGGATATTGCCGAAAAAGCCCTGGCCGTGGGCACCCTCGAGCCCGAGCAAGAAATTAAGGTCAAATCAATAATTTCTGGCATCGTCTCCGATGTCATGTTCAAAGTCGGAGATGCCATCGCCAAGGATAGCCCCTTGTTCAAGATTTCGCCCAACCCCACTCCCCTCGAGTATGTCGAAGCCCGCCGCAACATGGAAGTGGCCGAAGTGACCCTGTCAAAATTCCTAAGTGAACGGGACCGCAACCTGAAGCTATTCCAGTCAAGCCTTATCTCCCAGTCCCAGATGGAGTCCTTCGAGGCTCAGTACAATGAGGCGCTCCTGCGTCATCGCGTGGCCAGAGAGAAGTTCGAGCTCTTGGAGAAAGGTCGGATTCAGATGGCCCACCGCAATATTGACTCGATCATCAAAGCCCCCATCTCCGGTATCATGCTTTCCCTCAGCGCCCACGAGGGCGATCCGATTGTTCCCCTGACCAATTTTCAGCCAGGAACAGAGCTCTGCTCCATGGCCGATATGGGAAAGATCCTCTTCAAGGGCACGGTCGATGAGATTGATGTTGGGAAACTCGTGCCAGGTATGGAGGCCGAGATTCAGATTGGGGCCCTGGCAGAGAAAAAAATCCGTGGAACGCTGCAGAGCATTTTCCCCAAGGCTAGAAAAGAAGGCAATGCCACTCTATTCGACGTGGAAATTATCCTCGGTGAGGCTCCTGGGATCATCCTTCGGGCCGGATACTCGGCCACAGCTTATGTGAAAATCCAGGAACACAAAGGCGTTCTCATCGTCCCTGAGCGGTTGGTCCTTTCGGAGGGTGAAAAGCGTTATGTCGAAGTCAAACAGAACGAAACCATCAGCAAAGTCGATGTAAAAACCGGCCTTTCTGATGGCCTGAACATCGAGATCTTGGAAGGCCTAAAGGAAGGCGATCTCGTCGTCGAGCGGCCGCCACGAGAAATTGAATGATTTTCACCTTCTTTCGCAACCTCTTCCGGGATCTGAGGCGCCAGCCTCTCCGCACCTCGCTGACTCTCTCAGGTGTTGGCTGGGGGACTTTTGCTGTCGTGCTTCTGCTTGCCTTCGGCTCAGCCGTAGGCAGGCAAAATTTGAAGTCCTTCCGTGGCGTCGGACAGGGCTTCGTTATCGCCTTCCCGGCGAGTACAACTTTGCCCTACAAGGGACTCCCCAAGGGCCGCAGCGTCCGCCTGACTCCGGAACAGATCATCCTTGCAGGCCAGAAGATCCCCGGAATAAAAAGGATGTCCTTCGAGTTCACTGCAAGCCGCCGGATCCGCTACCGCCGGGAGGACGTCCTCAATACCGTGCGCGGGGTGACGGTGGAATACGGAGACATCCGCAATATCATCGCCGATAAAGGCCGCTACCTGAACGATACCGACGTGGCCCTCAAACGCCGTGTTTGTATGCTCGGGAACACCATCACTGAAAATCTTTTCCACGATGCTGACGCTGTGGGCCAAACTATCTTCATCGAGGGAATCCCCTTCATTGTGGTTGGAGTGATGAAGAAGAAAATCCAAGGGAGCAACTTCAGTGGCCAGTTTGATGAGCATTGTGCGTTCATCCCCTGGACGACCTACTCGGCTCTTTTCGGCGATAAATACGTAGGGAGCTTCATCTTCCAACCGGAAAACCCGGCAGCCTCCAAGCCCCTCATCCGTCTGGTGAGGGAGTACCTGGGAAATCGGGCTGGTTTTTCGCCTGATGATAAAGACGCCCTGTTCGTCTGGAACTGGACCGAGTTTGAGAAATCCTTCTCAATTTTCTTCATGGCTTTCAATATTTTTCTTGGACTGATCGGCTCCTTCACCCTGTTGGTCGGAGGCGTGGGAGTGGCTTCCATCATGCTGGTGGTGGTCGAGGAACGCACCAAAGAAATCGGCATCAAGCTCGCCGTGGGCGCTAAACGGCGGCACATCCTCTGGCAGTTCTTTACCGAGTCCCTGGCCATCGTTTTGATCGGAGGTGGCTTAGGCTTCCTTTTCGCCGCCCTGGTGTTGAAAGCCATCCCTGTTGAAAAAATCCAGGAATATGTTGGAGTTCCCCAGATTAATCCCATGGTCGGCGTGGCCACAATCTTGATTCTTCTCACCATCGGGATCATTTCCGGCATGATGCCGGCGCGGAGGGCCGCATCCACGAACCCCATCGAGGCCTTGAGGAAATAAGCCATGAGAGCGCAGCTCCTCAATCTCTTTGCGAGAGAATCTCGCAAGCGGAGAAAGAAAACCGCCCTGATCACCTTCGCCATCACCTGGGGCACCCTCTCTATTCTTCTTCTCATGTCCTTCGGCCGCGGGCTCGGCAACTCCTTCCGCATCAGCTTCAAAGGCCTGGGCGACAATCTCATCATGATCTACCGCGGCCAGACATCCAAAGATTATCAAGGGCTTCCCAAGGGGAGGCGCATCCGGATCTATCCCGGAGACATCGCGCTCCTCACCACGCTTATCCCAGAGATCGAGCTGATATCACCCGAGTCCAACGACTACTTCACCATCACCGGAGGGGGCCGCGAAACGAACCGGAATGTTTGCGGCGTAGGCTCCTCCTTCCAGGTCATGCGCTCCATGATCGCAGAAAGCGGCGGCCGTTTCATAAACGAAGAGGACGAGCGCTCCGCACGCCGGGTCGCCTTCATCGGCTGGAACATGGCCAAAAACCTCTTTGATACGGACAATCCCGTGGGCCGGATAATTATCATCAACCGAGTGCCCTTTACGGTCATCGGTGTTATGAAGAAAAAGCTCCAGAGCTCTGCCTATCAAGGCTTCGATGCCGACCACGCTTACATCCCCCATGCCACTTTCTCCCGCATCCACACTCAGCTTTACATCGACCGCATTCACATCCAGCCGAAACGGCCCGAAGACAACCAGCTTGTGGAGCGACGCATCCGCCAGATTCTCGGCCGCAAATACCGCTTCGACCCTGAAGACGACTATGCCCTGGGGATCTGGAATACCATCGAACAGGCCAAGGTTGCAGGTAAGGTTTTCATGGGCATCGAGATTTTCCTGGCTATGATCGGCGGCCTGACCCTTCTCATCGGCGCTGTGGGCGTCACCAATCTTATGTACGCACTGGTCAAAGAGCGGACGCGCGAGATCGGAATAAAAATGGCTCTGGGCGCCAAGCGCCGGCACATAATCCTTCAATTCCTGCTGGAAGCCATTTTCATTTTTTCAAAAGGAACATTTTGGGGAGCAGCCATTGCCTACGCTATCGTCCGGCTGACGCGGCTCGTTCCCATAAGCTATGAAATCACCGGCATCCAGACCTACCTGCTGCGGCCGATCTTTTCCCTTGATATTCTTATATTGTTCCTGGTGATCCTGGGAACGCTCGTCTTCTTTTCAGGGATCTTCCCGGCCGTGCGGGCCTCGCGTCTGAATCCAATAGAGGCGCTTCGCTATGAATAGGAGATTGCGATGATCGAGATGAAAAACATCAAAAAGGTATACAAGATGGGCAAAGTCTCGCTCGAAGCCCTGAAGGAAATCTCCATCAACATCGAAGCAGGAGAATTTGTCTCGATCATGGGCCCTTCCGGATCTGGCAAATCGACGCTGATGAACATCATCGGTTGCCTGGATACGCCGACCGGCGGTTCTTACTTTCTTGAGAAGAAGAACGTGGCCGGTCTCAGCTTCGACCAGCTCTCGACAATCCGGAACCAGAAGATCGGTTTTGTCTTCCAGAATTTCAACCTGCTCCCGTACGCAACAGCATACGAAAATATAGAGTTGCCTATGCTCTTTAACGGCAAGCCCGGGAAAAAGCGGCGACAACGCGTTTTAGAGCTGCTGGAAATGGTCGGCCTCGCTGACTGGAAGCACCACCGCCCCACCGAGCTATCGGGAGGCCAGCAGCAGCGCGTGGCCATCGCACGGGCTTTAGCCAATGACCCGTTGCTGATCCTGGCTGACGAGCCGACGGGCAACATCGACTCAAAAACCGGCCTGGAGATTATGGATCTCTTCGTCAAACTCCAGCAGCAGGGACGAACCATTCTCATAGTTACTCACGACACCAACATAGCAGCTTACTCCCAGCGAACAATCAACCTGTTCGACGGCCGCATCATATAAACAAACGAGAACCGCTCTTTACTTTGCTCTGCCTCCATATTGATTATCATCCGACAAAAAAGTTTTGTATTGTTTAAATTTATCAATTATTGAATTTTTCGGGTAAAGTCCTGACAGCAAAAGCAACTTCTCAAAAAAGCTGGTATTATTTCCTTTGATTCTGATGAGAATAATTTCTAAGATTATGATAAATACTCTGCATGATGATAAATTGCAGAAATTTGTGTAAACAAATATCTCTCTTCCTGCGGTTACTAATGTGCAAGGAAAATTGACATCAAGACAGTAAGCCTGAGGTACGGCACCTAGAAGAAAGGGAGTAGGCAGAGCGGGCCCGAGATGACTCTGGCGAAGAACAAAAGATTATCTTATGAACAATTGATTGAGCCTGTGGAAACCTTGATGATGCGGTCTATATGGCGCATAGTGAGGAATCGGGAAGTGGCAGAAGATACACTCCAGGATGCATTTATCACTATCTGGAGAAAGTTGGAGCGCATCTCTAATCATCCCAATCCCCGCGCATTCATCTTAAAAATTTGTGTTAATGCAGCTTACGATTCATTGAGAAAACAGAGGCGCCGCAGCAGACATGAAATGCAAGATTTTAGGGAACAAGATTATGTCCATTCCAACTCTCCAGTGCAAGAAGAGCTCGAACAGAAAAATATGAAGGCCGAAATCCTTGATGCTGTCCGCCGCTTACCCAGAAAACAGGCTCTAGCCGTACTTATGAGGATAGTGCAAGACCTCCCATATGATGAAGTTGCCCAGGCCATGGGCTGCAGCGAGGTCACAGTGAGAGGCTATGTCTTTAAAGGACGAACAAGGCTGAACCGCCGGCTATCACACCTGAATCCTGCTTCGCGCAAGGAGGTATAAGAATGAAAAAAGAAAAGTCGCCTGACTTTGATATCGATGAATTGCTAAAACAGAGTCTGAAGGATGACCTGCCTCCTGAAGTAGAAAAAAGCATGAAGACACAGCTTATTCAATTGCGAAAAAAAATGGAACTGCAGGAGCGGGAACCAACTCCAAGGATCGTCAAATATCTGAATAAACTGTTCCGTGTGGAGAGACAACCATGGATGCATTGGATGCTTAAAAAGGAAATTCTGGCCGCAGCTTCGCTTGCCATGATAGTGCTGGGCAGTATGCTTCATATGTCCGGCTCTCAAAATGTCCTGGCTAAAAATATATCTCTACTGGGAACCTCTGTGCTTGTCTCTGGCCAGGTGAGTCGCGTTGAGTCGATGGAATGCGCTGTCAAGGCACTTAAAGATGATGACAAGTCTCTTACATACTCTATCCAGTGGGTTTCCCCCAATCTGACCAAAGTACAGATTAAAAGATCGGATGATGCCGTCATCAAAACCCTGTGGCTTTCAGAAGAAGAGATTCTCATCAAGGATCACATAAAGGGTACGCTCAGCCACGAAAAGAATATCGCACAAATCAGTGATCCGCACTTCCTGCCAGTTTTAGGATTACTGTCTCCGCCTCACCTGGTGGAAAGGATGTACGGCCAGTGGCAATTAAAACAATATGAGAAACACGGAGACTGTGAGTGGGGAATATTCACAATCACTCTTCCTGAAGAAGGTACACTCCTGGAAATCTCTGTCGACTTATGCACTTATTTCCCTGTCAATATGGAAAAATTCATCCTTGACCCTTCAAAAGAAAATAAAAAAGGAAAATTGCTCTTGAATGTCAATTTCAAGTGGAATACTGCAATATCTCTGCAGACGATGGGCCCCGAAATTACAAGAGAGAGCTAAAATGCTTGAAAATAATCCATCAATTTGAAAAGGAGAGTATCCCATGTCATCAAATAGCCATTTGAACAGAATATTAAAAGTCTTGCTGCGAATATTAATAATTGCCGCATTAGTCAGCGCAGTGATTCTGTCAGGAAGGTCTACTGATTTCTTGAGCGCTCCAGGTCTTGTCTATATGCTGCTGGGATGTGCGGCCATGGCTTTAATGGGCTTTTCTGCATCTGAAATCGGGTTAGCCTTTAAGCACGCTGCGGGCAGAGCCGGCGCAAGAGAAGAACTTCAAAAATCAGCTTACTTCTGGGAGACCTCAGTAAGAAATGCATGGAATCTGGGAGTTCTGGGCAGCATAATAGGCTTCATTACAGCTTTAGGTTCGTCTGAGGGCGGCCTATTGGGTATCATGTTTCGCATGTCAAGATCTTTTTTAACCACTGTTTACGGAATGACGCTGGGTGTGGTTTTCCTGGTTCCCGCCATGAAGTTAATCCAAAAGCTCAAAAAAACCCAGCAAAAAGAAATTTCGGAAGCATACGAAGCTTCCGCTGAAAGTATATCCAAGACGTTCAGATTTGAAAACACCTTCGGTTATGTCCTGTTTATCGCCGTTATAGGATGGACTATAATATCCTCTCTATCGTTGATGCAGGTCGATAGCCCAATTAAGCCATCTCAAATCTTTACCTATTGGCCTTCACTTTTAGTGGTGCTGGGGGGGACCATAGCCATAGTCGTTTTCATTGGAAATGGGATTTCCGGACCGTTGTTCACCCTAGGATTTGCCTTAACTGGGCTTCTTGGAACTTTAATGGGATTTGTCCAGGTCTTACTCAGCTGGTCAACACGTAATATTAAGGATGTGGCATCTGCTTTGACTTTTATAATCTCATCCTGTTTTGTTGCCCTGCTGGGGATCATGCTGATTGGAGCCCCTCTAGAGGATCATACCTTCAAAGCCGAGAAGAAGAGAGAGAGAACCTTGAGCCGTATCATCTGGTTTGTCTTTCCAATGGTTGTACTGATTGTACTGACTTTAGCCTTTCTCTTAGTCATAACACCCATAAAAAAATAGAAAGAAGCTAAAAAGAACAATATTCACACCTGCAAATAATTCAAATTATGAAAATATTCTCCAGAGAAGATTGAGTTCACTTTACTCGGTTTTTTTATTTTTGTTACCTCAGATAGCATTTCCAGGTAGAATAGAGCCTAAAATATTTTTGGAGACATCTGATGATCAAGGCTCTCATCTTTGACATGGATGGATTGCTGATCGACAGCGAACGTCTGTATTTTCAAACCGAAAGGGAGATGGCCCGAAAATTCAACAAGACTGTGGAGGATAAAACCCTGTGGAAGATGATGGGCCGAAATCCCATCGAGAGTATGGAAATCTTTGTCAGGGAGGTGGGATTGTCCCTCAGTCCGGAAGAGGCCCTTGGAATGAGAAACCTGATCATGCGTAACAAGCTGAAAAATGACCTAAAGCCCATGCCAGGCCTGCATCACATTCTGGATACATTCTCCGGAAGGTTAAAAATGGCAGTCTGCACTGGAGCCCAGAAGGAATTCCTAGATATCGTGGTCGATAAGTTGGGAATCAGAAATCGCTTTAACGTTCTGCAATCATCTGATGAGATCCGAAAGGGCAAGCCCCATCCGGAAATCTATCTAAAGGCCTGCAGCCAGTTAAAACTAAGCCCGGAAGACTGTGTGGTTCTCGAAGATTCATCAAACGGGGCCCTGGCCGGAAAGCGGGCCGGATGTTACGTTATTGCCGTCCCATCCGAATACACAAAGGAACAAGATTTTCGTTTTGCTGATTTTGTCGCAGAGGACCTCTTCCAAGCCGAGATGCACATCACTACTTTGCTCAAAAAATAATGGTTCTCAATACAAATGATAATACTGCCCAAAGTCTCGATGAACATCTCTTATAGTTATTTATCATTAATCGCTCCGGATAGCTCAATAACGATAGAGCGGCCGATAAAAGGTTTCTTTTTGCTCTTCACTTTGTTGATAACAGATAGACTGCGAATGAGGCCAGCCAGTGTTCTCCCTCATAGCTTCCGCTGGCGATGTGTGGAAGTGTGGCCTGTGCATGACGGATGGCTGATTCGGTTAATATCTTCCGGACAGGGTCATCTTCAGGCAGGGCACGTATAATACCATTCATACACCAGGCACGGCTGAGATTAAGCCCATCCAGATGGACTATTTTCGGGTCACTGCGGTCGGAAACATCCGCGGGTTCAAGTAAGGACTTGGGCTCTCCATCAGCAAGCCTGGAAAGAAAGTGATGAAACCACTCTGGAAATTCTTTCCGAGGCAAAACACGGCGCATTAAGTCGGCTTCTATCAGACAGCGGGAAAAGAAGTCGTCACCATCCGGTTCCCATGAAGCGGGGCAGTCGGAATCATGTAGAAAATAAGCGTTGCTGCGTTCAATAAGCAAATCTTCCAACTCATTGTTTCCGACCGCACGCGCATAATCTAGCGCAAAGGCAATACCGAATGCTGTGTTGTGATGGACTCCGCGGCGGATCGGATAGGTCTGTTTTGGCAAAAATTCTATATACTGCTTCACTATTGCATCGGCCAGCGGCTTAAGATTTTTTGACCAATTCTGTCCATCCGGATTATCCCATTCGTGTAACTCTTCAGCCAGTTTAAGCAGCCAGGCCCAGCCATAGGTGCGCTCAAAAGATTTTCGGCTGGGCTGCTGGAGGTATTTTACTTCCGTTTCAATATTCTCAGCAGAAAGGTTGTCGTTCAATACACTGCGGATTTCCTTGGCTTCTGGCAAATCGGGAAACATTCCCAGCAGCCGCACCAGCATCCAATGGCCGTGAATGGAAGAATGCCAGTCAAAACATCCGTAAAAAGCGGGATGAAAGAATGATGGGCTTTGAACCTCAGACTCGTCATTCATGACGTGATCCGGCTTGTTGGGATACTCTTTCTTTACACATTTCAAGGCCAGACCGGCAAAATGAGAGGCAGATTTTGCATCAAGTTGAAAGACATCAGACCATTCATCGTCTGTTCCGGGTTGTGCATCAAAATCTTGATCTTCACCACTCTTACAAAAGAAGAAAAAAAGTATTATCAAAGTAGAGAGAAGGAAATATCTGAGGAAATTTAACATAACTCCTCCTTATTACTGGCTTAATTTCCTGCATCATCGATATATCTTACACAATTTTAATCATGTTTCCACCTTCTTCTTTTCTCGAATGAACATATCAAAGAGATATGACTGGCCAGTTAACTAATTTGTTTATGGTAAAAGAAATTTTTATAGAGTTCTCGAATCTGGAACAAAAAATATCGAAATCCTACAACATCTATGAAGTATTTGCAGATCCTTCCCGCAAAGAATAAGAACGCTTCATCATTAAAGGAAAAGCAGGCCGAAGTTCAGAAATATCCTTTTTAATTTCTCTCTCTCGCTACCTTATTTCTTCATCACCTTGAGCGCTATCTTGTAAGTCACAGACCTGGGCAGGGTTTTGAGGAGAACGGTTATAAATTTGTTGTGAAATCCCGGGATGCATACAACTTTGTCTTTTTTTAGACACTTTAAAGAAATATCCACCACTTCTTCGGCCGACATCGCTTTCATCAAGCCTTTCCTCTTGTAAACTTTTTTCCTGTCATAGCCCATCCTCTCATGAAAGTCTGTCCTGGTCATACCCGGACATAAGGCCTGGACCTTGACGCCTGTCCCTTTAAGTTCCAGATGGAGCGATTCGGAAAACATCAACACAAACCTTTTGGTTGCCGCATAGACGGCATTGGTGGGGAAAGGAGAAAAGGCACTCAAAGAGGAAACATTTATTATTGTCCCTTTGCCGTTGGCGATCATATTGGATAACACGGCATGGGTCAGTTTCATGGTAGCCAGACAATGGACTTTCAACATCTTTTCTTGAGTGGAAAAATTCTCACTATGGAAAAATTCCTTAACGGAAAATCCGGCATTGTTAACCAGTATTTCCAGATTTTTCATCTCGCCAAGTTTATCTGCCAGGGTTTGGAGTGTTGCGCTGTCGGAAAGTTCGGCTATCTCGACATCAACCTTAATCCTGTATTTATCTGAAATCTCTTTGGCCAGGGTCTGAATCTTATCATCTCTTCGTCCGGTAATGACAAGATTATACCCTTCACTGGCAAATCTTCGGGCAAATGCTTCTCCGATGCCGCTTGTGGCTCCGGTTATGCAGGCTACTCCTGGATGTTTATCTATCATTTATCAATATCACTCCTTTAAGATTTGCTATCCTGGATTATTCATGAATAATTCAGGCTCATACATGGAAACAAAGGAACACCTGACCGATCTCAGAAGATCGGCATATGTCCCTGATTTCTTTATTCAATCTTGACTGGCCGGGGAAGAATATTCCAGCCATCCAATTTCAAATAGGCTTGTTGTCCTTCAAGATCTGATTTTTGGATCTCGACCGTTATCTGCTTGGATTTTCCAGGTAATAGGCTGAAATAATTATCGCTCCAGAAAGAGGGAAGCACTTCTCCGCCTTCTTTTCCCTTGCGAATACTGGGATTAACGAAAAAGGCAAGATCGCCGGAAGGATTCTCCAATCGAATCCTGTATAAAATTTGTGTATCCATTTTGACTTTTTCGATCTCAACATTAAGCATGACATCGGGAAGCTCTGAGAAAAAGGTAAAATCATCATTCTCAGCCAGCCAATAAAAATTCTCAGAGACGAGTCCGTTTTTGCTGTTTTCTAACTTCAGCTCTACAAAGTAAATATCTTCTCTCATTTTTTCAGGCACTTCTATTTTTAATATCTCTTTTGAAGTATTAGGCCCAATGTTTACTTTCGCTGTTCTGTTCCAGACTCGTTCTATATTCTTTGTATACACGTTGACCGAGGCTATCAAACCTTCTTTTGTTGCGAGATGATTATTGATCACTGAAACACTGAGATCATCAAGATTGAGCTGGATATGGAGGGGCTCGCATGCTTTTTTGGTGTAGTAATATCCCGCATTCGGACAGAGATACCAATCGTAGAGCTGCCAAATGACGCTGGGCCAGGCCGGGTTTGTCTTCCACAGAAGAACACCGGCAACACGGTCCATAGCCTGGTTGACAGCCTCAAAGATGGCCCGGTAATTCTCGGCGTTTATCAACTGGCCTTTTCTGACATAATCTTCCACATCCTTGGGCTCGCCGTACCTCTTGCGAATCGCCTGATCGTAGAGGCTATACTTTCCATTCCCCTCACAGGCGTCGTGATATCCCCAAGTATGATTGAGAGGAAACTTCACTCCATGGTCAGGAGTAAGATCGGGAATGAATTTTTTCAGACTTTCCAGAGTGGGTAAAGAGGGTAATCCCACTTCATTCTTGAATAACCAGTCTTTTTTTCCCTCTACTTTTTTATAATACACACGGGGATCAATCCAATGATAGGGTCCGCCCGAATAGGTCCCTGCCGGTTGGTTGTCCGGCCATGAAAGCCCCCATCCTTGCGGAGGTTCCCTGTATCCTGAGGAGGGAATGAACGGACGTGTTCCATCCAGCCTGGCCAGGATTTTATTTCTCAGAGGAACATAGATTTCCTCCCGAGGGAATCCTTCATTTCCTGCCGTCCACACCAGAAGGCTGGGATGATTGCGCAATTTTTTGACCACATCCGAAGCATTCTTTAAAAAGACATCCTCATCATAAGGGTAATCCTGGCTCCCTTTATCCCAGGTTCCCTGGCAATCGCCTGTTATCCAGAAATCATGCCAGACAAGAAGACCCAACTCATCACAGCGGGTAAAAAACTCCTCCGGCGGTGTGAGACCCCCTCCCCAAATCCGTACCATATTCAGGTTGGCCTCTTTCACCAGACGCAGCTCATGTCGGAGTTTTCCCGGGGAGCGGTTAAGCATCATGTCCGGCACCCAGGCCCCGCCCTTGAGCAATATTTTCTGGCCGTTGACAAAGAAATCCCGGCGGGCCCAGCCTTCAACCATAGTAACTTTGCTCGAGACTTCTCGGATTCCGAATGTCCTCCGCTCGACATCTGATTTTTCCCCATTCAGCTCGAATATCAACTCCAGATCATAAAGATACTGATCGCCCTGCCCATTTGGCCACCACAGCTTTGGATTTTTTATAACCAATTCAGGATGGGATTCTCTGTCAAACTGGATTTCAGCCTCTTGATTGGCCGTTAAAGCCACTTCTTTTCGCAGAAGAATCTCCTTCCCTTTGAAATTTTTAGGCCTGATTTTGGCCAATAATGTTCCCGTTTTTGACGACTCTGTTAAATTGACTAAATCAGTTCTTATTTTGAGCTCTGCCTCATCCATGCTTGGCAAAGGTAAATCCGATAAGACGAAGGGATAGCGAATATCCACCGCTCCAGTCGCCGAAATAAAAACATCCTGCCAGATTCCCATATTCCTGTCGCGCACGGCCGGCATCCAATCCCATCCCACAGAGCACTGCATGGTTACGTTCTTACCGATATCTCCGGTCGGACCTCCATTGGACCCGAATGATCCGAACGCTTCAAGCTGAGGCTCCCCGGGAAGCCCTGGATAATCCAGAGGATAAATCTTAATGGCCAGGGTGTTTATATTTTGTGTATTTGTGTGTTCGGTGATGTCAAAGAACCAGTTTCCGAACATGCCGACCACTTCGCTGGAGCCGGCAACCAAACTGCTGTTCAGCCACACCTCAGCCCTGTAATTGATGCCTTCCATACTCAACCAGATGACTCTTCCCTCATATTCTGGAGGCACCTCGAACTGAGTCCAAAACCAGTATGGATCAGCCCAGGGATTTCCCCTTCCTGAAATATGGCTGTATTTTGCCAGATCATATTTCTGGTTAAACTCGTCTGAGGCATCCGGTATTTTCATGTTGTTGAGCCCCACATAAGGATCAGGATAGACTCCGTTCTTCACCAGCGCGCTTAAGACTGTGGTTGGAACAGTTGCAAGATACCAATCTGTAGGCTGAAAATCAGGGGAAGATATCTCTTTGCCCTCAGCCTCTACAAGATAGGAAGATTGAAGCAACCAACCGTCGCTCAGGAATATCTTCTGGCTGGAAAAAGCACTGTTGAAAGGAAGAAGCAGAAAAACAAGCAGAGCAACAGGAAGGATTTTTCCTTTCATTCTCTTAAACATTCAAAATTCTCCTCATTATTGGAATGAAAGATTATTTTTTATAAAGAAAAATGGTGTGGTCTTTCCCTTTTTCATCCTTTACGGACACAGCTTCGACCTCTCTATCCTCCCAGCCTGAGATGCTGTAATTGTGGGAGACAACGTATGCACCCGGTTTGAGCTGCTCCTCCAATTGAGGGCGAAGAAGCTCGTTGGACTCAGGCAAAAGATAGAGAGTCACTACCGAAGCTTCTGAAATATCCATCTTGGTCGCATCTCCCAGGCGAAATTCAACAAGCTCTTCAACACCGGCATTCTTTGCTCCCTCTTTTGACTGCTTGATTCTCCTTGGATCAATATCTATACCCACTCCACGGGCTCCATACTTTTCCGCAGCCATGATAACAATCCGTCCATCCCCGCACCCGATGTCATAGACAACATCACTTGGGTCGACCATGGCTATTTCCAGCATCTTCTCCACAACCGCCATCGGAGTAGGTAAATAGGGCGCCAGATCGACCGCATCCTTCCGGCCATGAGACCCCTCGTATATATTGATCAGGTTGTGTTCATCATAGCGAAAGGAATAAGGCTTTCCGGAATTGAGCTGGCGGGTGATCTCTCTTCCCACCCGCTCATACACGATATCCATGGGAACCTGGCTCTTGTAACGGTGAATGGTTCCCACCTTCAGCTCCTTCTTCTGTGGTGCTATAAAAGAATTGGACGGTTTAATCTGGTAATGCACGGTTCCCTTGGTCACGTTTCTTATCGTGATCTCTTCTCCTACCAAAGCGGCAATATTTTCTTCTCGATGCCCGCTCCTGCTGGTCAACAAAAAGGCTGCAGCTCCCAAGGCAATAACTGTGATAAGAAGGGCGACTTCTACCTTGCGCTTCATATGCACCATGCCTTATTTACTTTTATCTGTTGGAATTGAATTTAACTCAATCCTTACTCAAGTTTCTTTTGCTTGCAATTAAGCTTTCTATTATTTCATAAATCTGCCAACCCTGTCATTTCTAAATTGAAGAGCGATAGTCTAACAGGGAAGTTCCCTGCGGGGACGGAGAGGAACTGGCGCTTTGAATGATTATATCCCTCATCATTAGCTACCACGGAAATGAAGATGCTTTCTTGAGCCATACTATACGGACATATGACAAACCGGAAAATTGACATCGAGGAAAAATTGATTAAAATAGAATAAGGGTGGGCGATTAACTCAGTGGTAGAGTGCTACTTTCACACGGTAGAAGTCGCAGGTTCAAATCCTGCATCGCCCACCACTTTGTTTCCAAAAACTTGCGCAACCTCCCCACCCATTAGATGCTAAGTGCCTCCAAAACTGTGTCTATTAAAATATCGAACTCCCATATAATTTAAAAAAGGTTTATTTGCTCAGTAAAGACTTATTTTTCTCGAGAGAAATAGAAATTTTATCAACTCATATAATGAGTTCTTAACATGCTTAATTTTATACTTTATTCAGCTATCTGTGTCTTTCTTTACATGTCGTTTATTTTTATGCTCGCATGGATAAAAAAGGACAATTCTATCGTCGACATTGCTTGGGGAATTGGCTTCATATTGGTCGCGATTTTGACTTTTATTCTGCAGACTGTATTTGTGACTCGCCATGTTCTTATCACTGCGTTGATTCTTATATGGGGAACAAGATTGGCAGCACACATAGCCATCAGAAATAGAGGAAGAGGCGAAGATTTCCGGTATGCGCAATGGAGAAAGGATTGGGAAAAGTGGTTTTTGATCAGAAGTTTTTTCCAGGTTTATATGCTTCAAGGATTCCTACTTTTAATCATTGCCTATCCGGTGATGCTTATTAATCATTCTAAAGAAGCGGGAATCGTGTTTCTCGATATACTAGGGCTTATCATCTGGCTCGTAGGATTCTTTTTCGAGGCAATAGGAGATTATCAATTATTGACATTCAAGAGAAAAGCAGAAAATAAGGGAAAAATTATGACCCAGGATTTGTGGAGGTACACACGTCATCCCAATTATTTTGGAGAGACTGCTATGTGGTGGGGAATCTTCCTAATTGCTCTTTCTGTGAAAAATGGTTGGACAACTATTATAAGCCCTCTGCTCATCACATTTCTTCTCTTGAAAGTTTCAGGAGTTACTATGTTAGAAAAAAAATATGTGGGTAATAAAGAGTTTGAGGAATATGCAAAAAGAACAAGCACTTTTTTCCCATGGTTTCCTAAAAGACAGTAAAATTCTTTATGAATTTAATTAAAGAAAAGGAGTGACTTCATGTTTAAAATGGTTGATGTTGTCGGCGTTTCTCCGGCAGGCTTCTCAGAAGCTGTAAAAGATGGTGTTGATAAAGTCTTGGCGTCGGGTGAAAAAGTCCATTTTTTCCAAGTTTTGGAACAGCGAGGAGCTGTGCGAGATGGTGAACTGAAGGAGTTTCAAGTTATCATCAGAATCGCTACTGAATTTCCAAAAAAAAGTTAGAACAAAAGCAGTGCTCAAGAAAAAGCATTGCTTTCAGCGCATTTTTTCAACCAAAAAGGAGATTTCAAAGGAATATTTCCTGCTTTTAGGTTTTTCTCTGTTTCTTGCAGCCCCTTGAGCATAAAACCATATTGTCTGATAGTAGCACCGAGAAACTGAGGGCCCAGACAGAAAACAATTCCCAGAGACGTTTTTTGTTTGAGCGCCATTTCTTGTGCGAAGAGGAGCGCCCAATTATCATGAGCCCGTTGGTCACGGCTCATCCAATAGACTATCGGTCCGTGTCTATCTTCTCCTTTTTTTTTAGTATTCTCAGGCGTTCATCCTTCATTCTCATCATCACCAATTACATACTAATTATTATTGCGGAAGCATAATATAATCACTGTTTATTCTGCTAATTTCAATGAGCATCTAAAAAAGATGACCTGCTGAGTGGAACAAGGTACACATATACGGCTCATGCTCTTATTAATCATTTCATAAGTTAGCAAATTGTTCTATAATGCTCAATTCCAAAAAGGTTTATCCATGAAGAAAAAAAGAATAAGTACTTATGTTCGCTTTGCAATTCTCCTCTCATTAATATTTTCAAACGTCTATTCGCACTGGCTTGTCGACGTGGAAACAGGATTGGCGTTCAGCGGATATAATAATGTGAGAATACCTAGAGACACAGGTACTGAATTCTCCCTCTCAAAAGATCTAAAAACAGATTCTGCCTTTTTCTTCAGATTGCGGTTGGGATATCAAATAGGTTCAAAACACACTTTATCTTTTCTTGTGGCTCCCTTGAGCCTTAACGCTTCAGGTAGAGTGAACAAATCAATCAGATTTTTTGAGGAAGATTTTCCTGCTGATATACCACTCAAGGCTGTTTACCGCTTTAATTCTTACCGCCTGACCTATCGATATGACTTTATAAGGAAAGAAAATTTGATGCTTGGCTTAGGATTCACTGCCAAGATAAGGGACGCTGCCGTCAGTGTCGAAGGAAATAACAAAAAGTCAGAAAAAACAAATGTAGGTTTTGTACCGCTCATAAATTTCCGTTTTGAATGGTTTTTTGCCAAAAAATTGAGTTTATTATTGGACGGTGATGCTCTTGCTGCATCTCAAGGCCGAGCCGAAGATGTCTTGTTGTCTTTACAGCTCCATTTAAATGAAGACGTTACGCTGAAAGCTGGATACAGAATCCTTGAAGGTGGCGCCAACGTGGAAGAAGTATACAATTTTGCCCTAATCCATTTTGTAATCGCAGGCATAACTTACCGATTCTGATCTCAATCCCATGAGCTTGTGAGAACAAGATGAGGAGGAGATGGCCAAAATAAGCGAGTTGAGATCATGAAAATACTTTTAACAGGCGCTACTGGCTATATCGGAAGAAGGCTCAAGGAAAGACTCCTAGAAGATAAAAGTCTTCAACTTCGCTTATTTGTCAGGAACGAAAGAAAGATCCGCGACAAGTACAGAGACCGGGTGGAAATTTTCGAGGGCAGCACCTTTGATAAAGAATCTCTCCGAAAAGCTCTTGAAGGCATAGATGTAGCCTATTACTTGATTCATTCTATGGGAACTAAAGGTGATTTCGCCAAGCTCGATCGTTTAAGCGCCGAAAATTTCCTTCGCGCCTGCATAGACGCCAATGTTCAGAGAATAATATATCTTGGTGGACTGGGCAGAAAGGATACTGCCAGCAGGCATCTTTTAAGCCGGATCGAGACAGGAGAAATCCTCAGCCGTCGACCTGAATCCATCCAGACCATATGGATTAGAGCTGGAATTATCATCGGTTCAGGCAGCGCAAGTTTTGAGATCATCCGCAATCTTGTTCAGAAGCTTCCTATGATAATAACACCAAGATGGGTTCATACAAAAACCCAACCCATCGGTATCAGCGACGTATTGGAATACCTATTTCAGGCAAAAGATCTTGATACAAAGAAGAATCTTGTCGTAGATATTGGATCTGACCAGATGAGTTTTAAAGAGATGCTTATCAGAGCCTCCAAGGTTATGGGACTAAGGAGAGTCTTGATTCCTGTTCCTTTGTTGACACCGAGACTCTCATCTTATTGGTTGATACTCATGACCCCTGTTTCTTATCGGATAGCAAAAGCATTAGTCGAGGCGCTAAAATCAGAGACAGTTATCCAAAATGATAATGCTAAAAGGTATTTCCCCCATATTTCCCCTCTTTCATATGAAGATGCCGTTAAAACTGCTCTTGGAGAGATTGAAAAAAAACAGATTATTAGCCGCTGGTGCGACAGCAGTGCCGAAGAGGTATGCGATATAAAAGATCAAGGCCGAATAGAGGCAGCAGTTTTTGTTGAGAAAAGCGTCTATGATTTTGGAAAGATTCCATCAGAAATGATATTTGCTTCCATTCAATCCATCGGCGGGGAGAATGGATGGTTTAGATGCGATTGGCTATGGAAATTGAGAGGCACCGTAGACAAGCTTGTCGGGGGACCTGGCTTAAATCGAGGACGGAGAGATCCGGCCTTATTGAGAGTAGGAGATAGCCTGGATTTTTGGAAGGTTATAGATCTAAAGAAAGGCAAGAGACTTCTTCTTTCAAGCCAGATGAAGCTGCCCGGGAAAGCCTGGCTGGAATTTTCTGTTGAAGACACTGCTCTCGTTCAAACTGTTTATTTTCTTCCTCAAGGATTATGGGGAAGGCTGTACTGGTATCTCATAAAGCCTTTTCATATCTTTATTTTTTCAGACCTTGCAAAAGGAATTATTAAACGGGCAAAAGCGTTATCTATATGGACAGGTATCGATATGAAGCTGTAAAAAGGCTTATCAACCTCAAATTATGAGAAATGTTTTGCATAAAAACAGAATGAGCGGGATTTTTGTTATAGGATAATTCATTTTACATTTAGCAAAAACTGTGACCAAACTGTGACCAAAATTTCTAAGAAATATACAGAAATCTCCAAAAATATCGAGAAGTGTATAAAAATCCGTTAAAATATCGCAATCTGAAAAGCCTGGTTTTCCTGCGTTTTGCAGAGGAAATTCTTTATTTTCTGCGCCTTCGATTTTTTAAGTGCTACCTTCACACGGTAGAAGTCACAGGTTCAAATCCTGCATCGCCCACTATTCATCTCATTTAATATCAGTATAATAGAAATTCACATTCTTTTTTTACCTCCCAATGTCGTATAAAATTGGTGTTTTTTTAGCCACAACCCTAACCACACCTCGAATTCAGATAATTTTTATTTTAAGAGTCGATGGATTATCTGGATTTACTTCTTGACAATGTTACAGTTTATTTCTATATTAGTAACAAATATTGGTTACCATGAAATGCAATATTGCTAGCCCTGGTAATAAAAAATCAAGCAGAGGTGGGAGAAATAAGGGGAAAATTCAAATTCAGCACAAGATTTTCACCATCTCATTAAGTTTTATTGGTAACCATAGAGGAAGAAAATGAGTAAAGTTGAAAAAGAGATACTGTCCCTACTTAAAGATCATCCAGATGGGATGCAGGTGGATGAGATAGCGAAAAAATTGAATCTCGTGAGGCACACGGTTAGCAAATATCTTCAAATTTTGAATGCCAAAAAGCTCGTGATGTACAGGACAGTAGGCAGAACAAAATTGTGGAAAGAGGCCAGCTCTGGAGTGAAGATACGACCACTCAGTTTGGATAATATTAAAGATATCGTGAGAATCGAAAAGCGGATTGAAGAGAAATTGGGGATAATCAATGAAGAGCGAATGGAATATTTAAAAGAGGCAACACGATACAATATTGAACGCAGCGACCCCATGTTGAGCCTCGGAGCGGAGCTTGATGGAAATATCGTTGGATTCATCATCGGAGAAATAAGAATCTGGGAATTCGGTATAGGAGAAAAAACCGGATGGATTAGAATTTTGGGTGTAGATCCTGATTTTCAAAGACGCGGAATAGGCAGAAAATTGGGAGAAGCCCTCCTCGAGCATTTTGAACGGAGAGGTATTAAAAGAGTCAGGACAATGGCGGAATGGTATACGGGAGATTTGATTTCCTTCTTTAGATCACTGGGGTTCAATATGTTGAACATGATACCTCTTGAGAAGGAATTGAATAAAAAGGGGAAAAAATGAGGTACGCAGAGACAGGATTTAATCTAGAAGTCGATCTAACCCGGGGAAACATCGAGAGGGTTGCAACGGACCCAAGAGAAACCGAGCTTTATCTGGGGGGGCTTGGTACGAACGCCAAGATATTATGGGACAGGGTTCCCCCTGAAGTTGAAGCTTTTTCTCCTGATAATCTACTCATATTTGCCGCTGGTCTCTTATGTGGCACTTCAGCTACCGGTTGTAACCGTACCATTGTGTCTACCATTTCTCCTCAGACCAGATTAATGGCCTTTTCAATGATGGGTGGATTTTGGGCGCCGGAATTGAAATTTGCCGGTTATGATAAAGTGATCTTTCGCGGCAAGTCCCCCAAATTGGTTTATTTGTGGATAAACAATGACAAAGTGCAAATACGCGACGCCTCTCATCTGCAGGGTAAAGGCGCTATTGAAACTGAAGAACTTATTCGGCAGGAGTTGAATGAGCCGAGAACCCAGGTGGCTGCAATCGGCCTGGCCGGTGAAAACAGGGTTTATTTTGCCTCTATTGAGCAAGGCCATTCCAGTGCCAGCCGGGGCGGAATAGGGGCCGTTATGGGAGATAAAGGATTAAAGGCAATTGCTGTTCGAGGAACAGGGGACATCAATATTGCCCGACCGGATGAATTCCTGGAACTTTGCAATGAAGTGCTGGAATATATAAAAGTCCGGAAAGAAAAGCCCATTCCGGGGGTCATGCCCATTTTAGCTGGACTCGGGTCACCGCAAGAAATGAAAATCCACGATGAAAAGTGGCACACCGAGAGTTTCATGTGGGGTAATTCCCGCCACCGCAGAAGAGACTTTTGGACCGAGGAAGTGGAAAAGGCGTGGACAGAGACTATGGAAAATGCGCGCAAGCGTCTCATAAGTTGTTACAACTGTTCGTTGGAATGCGCGGCTACGATTTCCATGCCCGGAGTTAAAACATACATGATGAAATGCTTCTCCAAGCTGACGTATACCATGGCGGCCATGTCAGACCTGGATTTTGGCTTGAAAATCGCTCAACGTGCGACCGAGTATGGCGTGGACGCATTTTCAACCCCGCAAGTTATGGCCTTCGCCCTTGAACTTTATGAAAACGGCATTTTAACCGATGACGATATGCCGGGATTGCCAGCCGCAAACGAGGAGAGATTTTACTGGCTGCTCGACAGAATCGTCCGGCGGGAAGGGATAGGAGATGTTCTGGCCAATGGCACTTATTGGGCGGCCAAAGAGATTGGCAAGGGCGCAGAGGAATATGCTCACAATACTATTAAGAAACAAGAGCAATTGCCTCTCAAACTGTCCATGCTTAATCCCATTTATTTCCTTATGTACAGTACTGGTGAGAAGATAAACATAACCCAAATTGAAGGACAGTTCCCACAGATGCCTTTTCCGACGAGAGAGGAGAGAGAAGAGTTCGTAAAGGATTGGTGCCAGGTTCCCGATGAAAAGTTCAAGCAATATTTTCTGGACTGGGAACTGCGGGGAGAAAACTCATTCCCCTATTACCCAACCGTACATATGTGTTGTGATATTGTCGATTGGCAAGAGAAGATGCACTACATCGATGACGCCCTCGGGATGTGTTCCGGTTTATCAGCATTCCCCCTGAAACCCCCGTACCATATACACAATTTCCCCAAATTTATCTCCTCAGGGGCCGGGATCGATATGGATGAAGCCAAACTAACCCAGGCAACCAAGAGATACCGAACTTTAGTGAGAGCCGTTAATATAAGAAGAGGCATGAGGAGAAAAGATGAGAAGCCCCCGGAGAACCATTGGAAAAAAAGATTTCCCGAACTGGAAAAGAAGCTCTTAGATGAGTATTACAAACTAAAGGGGTGGAATAAAGAGGGCATTCCTACTAAAGAATCTTTACATGAATTGGGCTTGGATTACGTGAGCGAAGACTTCATACAGAGGGGGATCTTGGAGGCTTCGTCGAAAACAGAGAAGAAATAATGCGAAGAGGTGGTATCCGTCATGGGTGAGAAGAAAAAGAAAATCGTTAAAATAATAAAAGTCGATCTCGACAAATGTAATGGCTGCCGGGCATGCGAAGTCGCCTGCTCCGCCTTTCACTCTTCGCCGAAATACAGCAGCAATAATCCAGCGAGGTCTCGTATTCGGGTGATTCATGACCCTTTAAGAGATGTTTATGTCCCGATACGTGCCGGTGATTATACTCCAGCCGAATGTACCGGCAGACATACTTATACCATTAACGAAAAGGAATATGATGAGTGCAGCTTTTGCGGAGTTTCCTGCCCATCAAGGGATATTTTCAAAGAACCCGATTCCGGTCTCCCACTGAAATGCGACATGTGCGAAAGCGATCCGCCTTTGGCGGAGCCGATGTGTGTTCAGTGGTGCTTGGCTGATGCCCTGACTTACGAAGAAAGGGAAGAGGAAGTCGAAGAAGAAGAAGAGAAGCGGGAGGAGTTGGAGATCGGATTGGAATCAATGGCAAAAAAATATGGATTACATAAGATAATCGATACCATTGCCCGAATGTCGATGTCAAAGAAGGGTCTATAACAAAAGCGGAAAAAAGAGGATTAAAATGAGAATGGAGACTGTAGCCCCTTGCAAGGAGATCATAGATGTCATCAAAGAGAGCGGTGGAGAAGCCTTCAAATTATGCTATCAATGCGGATTATGCGATACTGTTTGTCCGTGGAACAGGGTTAGATCCTTTAGTATGCGCAAGTTAATCCGACAGGCTGCGTTCGGTTTGACTGAGATAGAAGTTGAAGATATGTGGCTTTGTACGACCTGTGGAATATGCCCTAAGCAGTGCCCCAGGGACGTGAAACAGATAGAATTCGGTGTATCCCTGCGCAGAATAGCCACCGAATACGGGGTCTTTCCCGCTTCAACCAAACCGGTTTCCGCCATACGCGCAAGCCTCGCTGGCGAAGGTAATCCCTTGAATAAAGAGCGAAAAAAGAGGGCTGAATGGGCAGAAGGTCATTCTGTAAAAACCTTCACCGAGGGAATGGACTATTTGTATTTTCCCGGCTGCTATCTCTGCTATGATCCAAGGTTAGTGAAGGTAGCCAGAGCCACAGCCAGTATACTCAACCTGGCAGGGACAGATTTTGGGATACTGGGTTCCAAGGAGAATTGCTGTGGAGAAAGTATCCGCAAGACCGGTGATGAGGAATTATTCAAACGCCTGGCCAGGGAAAACATCAAAACGTTCATCGAAAATGGGGTGCAGAAAATCCTTGTTTCTTCCCCTCACTGCTATCACACGTTCAAAAACGAGTATCCCGAATTTATGGTGAACTTTGAGGTGGTCCATATCACCCAATATTTACTCGAGCTTATTTGCGAAGGAAAGCTTAACCTCACCAAGGAATATAGGAAGAAAGTGACCTATCATGACCCATGTTACCTGGGTCGACACAACGGCATATATGACGAACCCAGGGAGGCCTTAAAGAAGATACCTGGTATAGAACTGGTCGAGATGGCTGATTCACGGGAAGACAGCCTCTGTTGCGGAGGGGGAGGAGGCAGGATCTGGATGGAAACGCCAAAAAGTGAAAGATTCTCCGACCTCAGAGTGGAGCAAGCTGTCGCTGCCGGGGCTGAGGTGCTGGTTACTTGCTGCCCATACTGCATCACCAATTTTGAGGATAGTAGGCTAGGCCTGAATTACAGTGAGGTCATAGAGGTTAAGGACATCACGGAAATTCTCCAGGAAGTGATTTAGAGGATGAAGAAATTGAATCTGAAAGGTGTCGTACCGGACGTAGTCTTCGATCGCTTTTCGGGCAAGGGATGGGGCAGGACCTCCATTCACTTGCCTAGCGAGATGGCGCTCGCAATCTATGTCAATCGCCAGGAACTGGTCACCATCCTGTGCACTCCAACCAAGCTGAATTACCTTGTCCTGGGATTCCTGTATGCAGAGGGAATCATCTCAGGCATGGGCGACGTGGCGACCATGCGTGTGTGTGAGGAGGAATCGCTGGCCGATGTGATGCTGAGCAACTACGAGTATGAACTGCCAACGCAGCGGACACTCACCTCAGGGTGCGGTGCCGGTGCAACTTTCAAAACTAAGGGACAGAGAGTTGATTCGGACCTTGTTGCCACACCAAAGGAAGTGCTATCACTGATGAAGCAGCTTCAAGAGCAGATGGTGCTGTATCGGTTATGTGGGGGCGTGCACGCCTCAGCTCTTTCCGATACCAAGAACCTGCTGGTAGTGGCTGAGGATATCGGACGACATAACACCTTGGACAAGATCCAGGGCGAGTGTCTCTTGAAGGGACTGCGAACCAGAGATCGACTACTCCTGAGCACCGGTCGCATTTCGTCCGAGATGTTGCTCAAGGCGGCAAAGATGCAGGTCCCGGTTGTTGTTTCGCGGCACTCGCCGACTGGGAGCGCCGTTTCACTTGCCCATGATCTGGGCCTTGCCTTGGTTGGCCATGCGCGTGGAAGCCGCCTGTCCGTGTATTCTCACCCGGAGAGACTTGGTTGTTCAACAAATAACCTGAATAATTCATCTTAGGTATGGCAAACCCAGCTCATGCCTGATGAGGACAGAGAGAAGTGGAAAAAGAACTAGTGGAAAAAGCACGAATTGAACAGCTTTGCAAAAGTTTCGCAGACCGCCATTTTGGAGATGTTTTGGTTGTTGGTGGAGGGATCAGCGGTATTCAGGCCGCTCTCGATCTTGCCACTGCAGGTTTTAAGGTTTACCTGGTCGAGAAATCACCCACCATTGGCGGCAAGATGGCCCAGCTCGATAAGACCTTTCCCACGAATGATTGTTCCATGTGCATAGAATCTCCCAAGTTTATTGAATGTGACAGGCATCCCAACATAGAGATCCTGACCTATACAGAAGTTGACAGCGTAGAAGGGGAAGCAGGAGACTTCACGGTAACCCTGATTAAAAAACCCAGATACGTTATAGAGAGCAAATGCACCGGTTGTACTGTCTGTGTCGAGTACTGCCCGGTCATGGTCCCTGATCCGTTTAACCAGGACTTATCGTCGAATAAAGCTATCCATATATATTTCTCTCAAGCAGTTCCCCTTGTCACTTACATCGATGAAAACTGCCTGTACCTGAAAGACAAGAAATGCACCATCTGCCAGGGAGTCTGTCAGCATGACGCCATAGACCTTCATCAAGAGGCGGAGAAGGTAGAAGTAAAAGTTGGGGCGATCATTCTGTCCCCTGGATACGAGACTTTTGACGCTAAACTCCGGGGCGACTATGGTTATGGAAAGATGGAGAATGTGGTAACCAGTCTTGACTTTGAACGGCTTTTATGTGCCACCGGGCCACACGAAGGTGAGATATTGCGCCCTTCAGACAAAAAGCATCCGCATAAAATAGCCTGGATTCACTGCGTCGGTTCCAGGCAGGTTATCCCTGGCGGCAACAGCTATTGTTCCTCGGTATGCTGCACCTATATCCAGAAGCAGGTGATCCTGGCGAAGGACCATGACGCGGACACGCAGGCTACCATATTCCATAACGATATTCGGTCCTTTGGCAAGGATTTTGAACGATTCTACCAACGAGCAGAGAAACTTCCCGGGGTCAAATTTATAAGAAGCTACGTATCGATAGGAAAAGAGATCCCGGAAACAAAGAATGTAACCATACGATACGCCACCTTCGAGGATGGGGTAAAGGAAGAAGAATTCGATCTGGTGGTATTGGGCGTTGGATTGAATCCTCCCGCGGATGTGCGGAACCTGGCTGATACGTTCGGCATCCAGCTCGCTTCTCAGGGATTCTGTAAAATCGATCCTGTTAATCCTATGGAGACTACCCGCCCTGGAATTTATGCAAGCGGAGCCTTCCTGGGCCCAATGGATATCCCCGAGTCGGTTGTGACCGCCAGCGGGGCCGGAGCCCTTTGTGGTTGTCTCCTTGATTACCGGCGAGGGAAGCTGGCCAGGGACAGGATATATCCGCCGGAAAGGGATGTTGCGGAAGAAGAGGCCAGGGTGGGTGTCTTTGTGTGTCACTGCGGCGCCAATATCGGAAGAGTGGTAGATGTTCCTTCAGTCGTTGAATATTCCTCCACCTTAGACAATGTTGTTCATGCTGAAGAAGGACTCTTTGTATGTTCCACCGATGCTGCCGAGCAAATATCAAACACCATCCGGGAAAAAGGGCTCAACCGCGTGGTTGTGGCCGCCTGCACTCCCAGGACACATGAGCCGCTGTTCAGGGACACACTTCGGGAAGGGGGAATTAATCAATATTTCTTCGAAATGGCTAATATTAGGGAACACTGCTCCTGGGTCCACTCTAAACAAAAGGAAGAAGCCACCAAAAAGGCAAAGGATATCGTTCGGATGTCGGTCGCCCGGGCAGCCAATTTGGAGCCCCTGCAGGAATTTGATCTTCCCGTCAACAAAACGGGCTTGGTGGTCGGAGGAGGCCTGGCCGGCATGACCAGTGCCCTGGCCTTAGCCAACCAGGGATTTGAAGTTCACCTGGTGGAAAAGGATACAGAATTAGGGGGGATGGCGCGAAGAATTCATTACACCTTGGAAGGGCTGGATGTTCAGGCATATTTGAGTGATCTTATCAGCAAGGTTTATCAGCACCCTTTAATCCATGTCTCTCATGATGCGACTATTACAGATGTTTCCGGTTACGTGGGCAATTTCATCACCACTGTGAAATCCGAAGGAAGGGTCAAACAGATACGCCATGGCGCAGCCATCCTCGCTACGGGTGCTGACGAATATAAACCCACGGAATACTTTTATGGGGAAGATGACAGGGTGTTGACCCAGCTTGAATTGGAGGAGCAAATAACCAAGGGTGAAAAAAGAGTTATTAACTCCCGGAGTCTGGTGATGATTCAATGTGTCGGTTGCAGACAGGAAGACAGAAATTATTGCGCACGCATATGTTGCAGCCAGGCCATAAAGAACGCCTTGAAACTAAAAGAGATAAATCCGAATATGGACATCTACATTCTCTTTCGGGACATGAGAACCTATGGGTTCACAGAGGATTATTATCGCGAGGCAGCGGAGAAAGATGTAAAGTTCATTCGCTGGGATCCGGATGACAAGCCCCAGGTGGAATCTGCCACAGCGGAGGGCAAACCTGTTTTAAGGGTAACCGTTCCTGATCCTGTTTTGGGTCAGAGACTTGCTATAGACGCCGATTTACTCATCCTGTCCGCCGCTGTTGTTCGCTCGAAGGGAAGTCGGGAAATAGCCCGGTTGTTCAAGGTACCTTTGAGCCCAGATGGTTTCTTCCAGGAAGCCCATGTCAAATTAAGGCCCGTTGACTTTGCTGCGGAAGGCGTTTACCTGTGTGGGACAGCGCACTACCCCAAGCATATTTCCGAAACGATTGGTCAGGCTTACGGCGCTGCCGGCCGGGCCGTCACTCTTCTCTCACAGGATACAGTCACAGCCTCCGGCGCTGTTTGCGAGGTGAAAGAAGACGATTGTGTAGCGTGTGGGGCATGTATTACAGCTTGTACGTATGGTGCCATAGAGTTTTGCGAGACTCCGAAAGGTAAAAAGGCCCGGGTGAATCCAATTCTCTGCAAGGGCGATGGTCTCTGCAATGCCAAGTGTCCAACCAATGCCATTATGTTGAAGCACTATACCGATGAAGAAGTCTTTGGCCAGATCGATGCGGCGGTTCCACCACTGGCGGAGGATCCAGCCGATGAAGGAGTGAGTTGAGAATGGCTGAGGGGCATACATTTGAACCCAGGATTTTAGGATTTCTCTGCAACTGGTGTTGCTACGCAGGGGCGGACCTTGCCGGTGTTTCCCGGTTTCAATACCCCCCTAATATCCGGGTGATCAGGGTGATGTGTTCCGGCAGAGTCGACCCGGCACACATATTCCGCGCGTTCTCAACCGGACAGGACGCTGTGTTTATCGGCGGTTGTCATCTTGACGACTGCCATTATGTCACCCATGGAAATTATGATGCATTAAGCATGGTGTATATATGCAAAAAATTGCTGGAGCACATTGGGCTGAATCCTGAAAGGTTGAGAATTGAATGGGTATCCGCAGGTGAAGGAATCCATTTTGCCAATATAATGAATGAATTTATCCCCAGGATAGAGAAATTGGGCCCCCTTGGCGAGGGCGAAGGTATAGACAAACATGAATTAAAGTTCAAACTCAAGGCGGTTACAAAGCTCATCCCCTATATTAAGCTGGTGCAATCGGAAAGGCTAAGAGTGCCTGTGAGAACAGAAGAAGCGTACACTAAATTTTTCACCAGTGAAGAATTTAACAGGTTATTTAATGAGTTAATTACAGATAAATTGGCAGTAAGCCAAATTATGGCGCTCCTGCGAGAAAGACCTCATTCAACCGGGGAAATCTCTGAGATTTTGGGCTTAAGCCCGTCTGAAGTATCAAGACACCTCAATGTTTCTGCAAGAAATCAGAACGTTAGGACAGTGGCTGTGGATAACGATAAAATCGATCGGATTCTAAATAAACACCAGGGAAAAGCCGGTTCCCTGGTTCAAGTATTACTGGAGATTCAGCACGAAAATCACTGGCTTCCTCTAGACGTACTAGACAGGATCAGTAAGAAGTTAGACGTACCCTTAAGTCGGATAATGCAGATCGTTACCTTTCATAAAACCTTCAGTTTGATTCCCAAGGGATGGAATGAAGTTCACGTATGTACGGGCCCTTCCTGTTATGTTCGCGGTTCGACACATCTCCTCGATACAGTTCAAGACTTGATCGGAATTAAACCCGGTGAGACGGATCCTGATGCAAAGTTCAGCCTGGAGACCGGCAACTGTCTCGGCTGCTGTAATTTAGGACCGGAGATAATAGTCGATGGGAAACATCACAGCAAGGTAACACCCGACAAGGTCAAAGATGTGTTGAAAAACTATGAGTAAGGGAAGATTATGCCAAGAATAAATTCAGCTTCTGAATTGGAAAAATTCAGGAATCGTGTTTTGTCAGAAAAAGATCCCGATAAACCCTGCATCGCGATATGTGCGGGGATGGGTTGTCTCAGCCTTAGTAACGGCAGTGTTATCAGCGCCTTTGAAGAAGAAGTGGATAAAAAAGATTTAAAGGCCAGAGTAGATGTTAGAGCGACCGGCTGCCATGGCTTTTGTGAAAAAGGACCTATGGTCGTTATCTATCCTGAAGAAATCTGCTATGTGGAGGTAACGCCGAAGGATGTCCCGGAAATTGTCTCTCAGACTGTGCTTGGGAAGAAAGTGATTGACCGTCTCATTTACACTAACCCGGATACCGGCGAAAAAGCAACCCATCAGTCTGAAATACCATTTTACAAGAACCAGATGCGGCACCTTATGGGAAACAGCACGAAGATCGATCCCAGGAGCATCGATGACTACCTGGCTGTTGGTGGTTATTCCGCTTTATCCAAATCGCTTTTTGAGATGAGCCCTGAGAAAGTTTTTGAAGAAATTAAGAAAGCCAACTTGCGCGGCCGGGGCGGTGGTGGATTCCCTGCCGGTCGGAAGTGGGAGACTGCCCGTAATGCCCCCGGGAAAGAAAAGTACGTTATCGTTAACAGTCATGAAGGGGAGCTGGGGGCGTTTATGGATAGAGCCATCCTTTCGGGAAATCCGCATAGTGTGCTGGAAGGCTTGATAATCGGCGCCTATGCTATCGGCTCGCATCAAGGATTTATCTACGCCCGTCATGACACGCCTCAATTAAAAAACAATATTGATATGGCCCTCGCTAAAGCGGAAGAATACGGCCTGTTAGGTGAAAATATCCTTGGCTCCGGCTTCAACTTTCATATTGAGGTGCATCTTGATATTGGGATATTCGTTTCCGGCGAGTCCAGCGCATTAATGAAGTCGATAGAAGGGAATCCCCCGGAGCCAAGACCCAAATATATTCACACTTCGGTAAGTGGTATTTGGGGAAAGCCCAGTGTCTTGAACAATGTAGAAACCTGGGCTAACGTGCCCCTGATAATCGATAAGGGCTCCGAATGGTATACCGGTACCGGGACAGAGCGGAGTAAGGGAACAAAACTTGTATCCTTATCCGGCAATATAGTTAATACAGGGGTCGCAGAGGTGCCTTTTGGGACCACCGTCAGAGAGATCGTCTACGGCATCGGGGGTGGAATCCCCAACGGAAAGAAACTCAAAGCGGTTCACTTTGGAGGACCTATGGGAGGTTCAATTCCTGAGAGTCTCCTCGACACTCCTTTGGATTTTGATGAGCTTGCCAAACTGGGAGCTCCCATAGGCGCAGGCAGCATGCTGGTATTGGATGAAGACACCAACATGGTCGATGTAGCCAGGTATTTTCTCGACTTCCTCTCTAATGAGTCATGCGGTAAATGTGTCCCGTGCCGTGAAGGCATCAGGCAGATGCTAAGGATTCTGAATAATATCTGTGATGGAAAGGGAAAAGAGGGGGACATCGAGCTTTTGGAGGAGATATCCGAGGTGACTGGAGCGGCCTCTTTGTGTGCATTAGGCAAAACGGCGGCTGACCCGCTCCGAAGCACTCTGCGCTACTTCAGGGATGAGTATGAGGCAAACATCGCAAAGGTGAAACGCCCGACAGAGAAAAGAGAATGATAATGGGGAAGCAAAAAAAGATGAGTGAAATCATTGTCCAGATAGATGGAAAAGAAGTGAAAGCAGCCGAAGGGATGACCGTTCTGGAGGCAGCCCAAAGTGCAGATATATTTATTCCTACGCTCTGTCACCACGAGAAATTAGAACCTTATGGTGGATGTCGAATGTGCACAGTAGAAGTAGAAGTTCGCGGCTGGACAAAACTCGTTACGGCCTGCGTTTATCCGGTAGAACAGGATCTGATAGTAAGAACCAGGTCTGAAAAGATAGATAAAATTCGCAAAATGATTTTGGAGTTTCTGCTGGCTCATGCTCCGAATTCACCCCAGTTGTTGGATTTGGCTCAAGAGTATGGAGCAGACAAAGACCGTTTTGAAAAAGAGTCCTCGTTCTGCATCCTTTGTGGTCTCTGTGTGAGATACTGTGCCGAGGTCAAGAAGAAAAATGCTGTGGGATTTGTGGACTATGGAGCAAGACGGGAGATAAGGTTCATTCCGGAGATAGCCGCGAAGGAGTGCATTGACTGCAAGGAATGTTTTCCGCTCTGTCCGACATCGTATCTCCAGGCAGCTTTCGTTTTAACCAAATCTCTCACGTTGTCTCCAGATTCATGGTAGAAGTCACCTGTCCCAAATGCCAGGGCCAAATACGCATCATCGCCTTCCTATCAGACTATACAGTGGTTGATCGCATCATCAATCACCTCAAGCTGACCTTCGTGGCAGAGAGACCTCCCCCGCCACACATCGTCTATCAGGAATTTATGATGGCCGCCGAGGCCCCAGCCGGTTATTTCTTATAATCTTCTCTTTGACCGCAAGGAAGCATCCATGCGATTTTGGGCACTTTTGAGCTTGCCTCCGGCGTTTATGCTACCATAAATGGTCTCCGATTATCCTTGAGGTCTATTTTGGCGTGACTTATATTTCTTGACGATGATTGAATGGGAAAATGAGGATAAAGATGCTCACCAATCCAGTACATCAGAAATTGAAATTCTTATCTTTAGCGCATTTGCTCATTTGACCTTGGTTTTTCCTTCTGCTAGTATACAACAAGGAACGAAATTATCCACCTCAATAGGCAAAATTGGACATAAAACGGGGTAAAGAAGATAGGTTTTTTCGAAAAAAGGAGGCGGTCTCCATGTTCTTCCCCAAGAAAAAGAAAGACATTCTTGTCATCATTTCAACTTTAATCTTGAGCTTCATCACATTCTCCCATGCGCGGGAGTCCAAGGGCGGATCATCCGCTTCTGATTACCGCATTCCTTTATTCGCTGTGGATAGCGAAGGGAAGCCTTATTTAGATTTAAAGAAAGAAGATTTGGAACTATATATTAATGAAAAGCTCATCGAAACCGCAGAGTTGAGAAATTTCTCTTTACCTCAAGCGGCTGAGATCCCAGAAAGGTCCAGAAATCCCGAGAAGATTAATTTCATCGTCTTTGATTCCATGTTCAGCAGCAACTTTGGAGTGAAGCGATCGCGCCAGATCGCCTCGAAAATCGTTGCCAATGCTCCGGCTGGAGATTCTTTCGTCCTCCTCGTCAATTCGCCCAGAGAGGGACTGAAGCTCATTTTTGGTCCAGAGGGAGACAAAGAAGTCTTGCTGAAAAAGATCAAAAAAGCCAAGCTATATCCCGGGGCTGACTGGTTTAAGGATACGTTTTCCAGCCGTGATTCTTTCATGGAAAGGTTTACGGCAGAGTCCGATTATAATGCTAACCAATACGCTGATCCTCTCCGCCTGCCTCCAGAGGCGAGTTTAGATTACAGAAAGCAATATATCCAGGAAGTCAGGAGGTTCATTCAGGAAGCCGATCAAATCAGGTTCGCTTTCCAGATGGTCGATAAACCTAAAATTCTTTATTTCTTTTCGGAAGGATTCCAGGATGCCGAACGGATGGATAAGCTTTTCAATCCGAGCCTCGTCGAAACTCCGGATTTCAGCCGTTCATCACAAGAGATTAAATTCGACACCATCGATTTCTCGGGTGTTATTCATGAGTATTACCGAAAGCTCCTCGATATTTTCAAGGAGAGCGGAAACATTATCTACTCCGTCAATCCCGGACAGCTCAAGACAATGAGTTATGATCCGTCTGGAGCAATGATGCTTGAGTTTCTGACGGGTGGGGAGAGATACTACTTTCAAGGCCTGGATACGGATGCGCTCATCGATGGCCTCCTCAACGCCTCGGCTGCATATTATGAGCTCGTTTGCTCCCGTGAGGGAATCCCGGTACGGGAGCAGAAAATCGCACTGAACTGCCACGACGAGAATATTCATCTTTATACACCCCATCTGATGATCGAAAAAACGTATAATCAGATGGCCGCGGGCCAGAAGAAAATGTTTGCCTGGGATATCGCCACGCAAGGATTTTTAAGCCAAATGGCCGGGAGGACAGAAAAAGCCGATTATCGTAAGACCATAACAACGACAAAGGAAAAATTGTATCAATGCACGATCGATCTCATCATTCCGGTAGAGATGCAAAACCACCCGGCTGATATTTTTTACCTCGCTCTGCAAAAAAAAGCCAAAAAATGGAATATCCAGATGACCAGCAAAACCGTTTCCAGGGAAGAGAAGTTGATTTTTATTTTGAAGGAGAAGATGAACAACTATGACCTGTATTTTGTGTTCATTGATAGGGCGACAGGCAAGGCGATCTCCAATAAAATCGATTGAGGCTATTTTAAACATTTTATGCTCCTCTTGATACATTCACAGTTTCATCTTTAAAAGAGTCTTCGTTTTGCGTTCTTTGGGGTCTGTGTGTGAGATACTGTGCTGAGGTCAAGAAGAAAAATGCGGTGGGATTTGTGGAGTGTGGATCAAGACGGGAGATCAGGTTCATTCCGGAAATAGCCACGGCTGAGTGCATTAACTGCAAGGAATGTTTCGCGCTCTGCCCGACATCGTATCTTCAGGCTGCTTTCGTTTTAACCGAATCTCTAGCGCTTTCTCCAGATTCTTCCCAAACCGCGTTAAAGAAATAAAAGAGTTTGTCGATATGGGCGGCATCGCCCACCTCGAACTGACCTTTGAAGCTGAACGCCCTCTCCATCCTCAAATTGTCCAGCAGGAACTCCTGATGGTAGCTGAGGAGAGAGGAGAGTATTTCTGAGAGACATGTTGCGGGATTTGTATGCGGATTTATGGTGGAGTCTATCCTGAATTGTTAAACCCATCCCTTATCAGCCGTTTTCTTCCTCTTTTTCCGCCATTGATAAGGCCATTTTCAGCGTGATAGGCTTATTCCAGCATATCAGTGGGTAAAAATTGTGAAGTTTTTACACGACAGAGAAAACGAATTTCCTATGTTTTTTTACCATTTCTCGAGGCAACCTTTCTTGTTCACTTTTCGTATACATATATAAGGAAGGATACAAAAATGAGGCTTTTATCCAGAAAAGAAGAACTTATCCTGCTGGCTGTTTGGAAACTTCAAGACCAGGATCAGGCCTATGGCGTGACCA
>Ga0315551_10000125_pt1 | contig 57620 bp, 41 predicted proteins | sample SalMarSW160290MG_FD_203678 | JGI IMG/M metagenome (GOLD analysis project Ga0315551, IMG submission 203678) | Salt marsh sediment microbial communities from the Plum Island Ecosystem LTER, Massachusetts, United States - Salt Marsh Sediment SW1602-90 ...
TCCAACTATACGAGTCGGTGCTAAGCGGGTCTATTATTGTCAGAGAGAAACCGTCGCCATCTGTAATAGAGCGCCAGCCGTCTTTGTAGTCAAAGTCCAGAATCGTTTGGCCGATAGCATCTTCCAGTCTGATTCGCTCTCCTGCATTATTTAATCTGCCGGAGTATTCCCCGGCTACATTTATATCTGAGCCGTATCGGGCTTCGAAGGCATTGCGGTCCTGAACAACTATAACAAATTCTCCAGGTGACACTTCAAGCTTCGGGAAGGTGAAATCAATTCCGTCAGTGAACTTAACGAGATTCAGATTAATTGTTTTGGTTCCTATGTTTTTAATCTCGATGTACTCAGTGTTCGGGTCGTTTGCATCATCTATTTTTATCCCTCGGGGTGTCTGAGCTGTTAATAAGGGATGATACATAATCTCTGTGACACGCAGGTTGTCCACTAATGGGCCAATGGCGAAGGTCGCTTCGCTGAGGGCGCTCCAGGTGCTTTGCTTCAATATACGGGCCTTGACGTGGGTGCTATTGGTCAGCGTGATTGGCCCGGTATATAGGAGCACACCGGGCGAAGTGCCGCCGTCACTGGGGGGACTGCTTTTGCCGGCAACCAGCTCGGCGGAGATGAGAAAATCAGAGCTTGTAGCGGAGGAATTCAGGCCTTGGATGGCTAATATATTGTAACTCGGCTCCAGCGCGCTGAGAAAAGCAGATATGTCGATGTCCTCGAAGTTGAGGGCTTCGTCTTTGGTGCGGTCTGCGTTAGCGCCGGAGTTCCAGGTTGGTGTGCCGGTGGAATTGCGTCTGGCAGCTTCGACACCGTTGATATAGGCGATAAAGCCGTCGTCGTAACGAATCTTCAGCGTCAAAAAATTGAAGTAATCACTGCCGGTGCTAAGGGCAAACGGGATACGTATATAACAGGTGGCATTTTTTCTAAACATCTGGTTTCCCACATCAAGCGTGATGAGGTCTTCGTAACCCGAACCTCTTTCGTAGCCGACACCGCCTGGGTTTCCGACACAGGCAGGCCAGGCTGAGTCGTTGAAGGACAGCCCACCCTTCCAGTCGTCGCTGATGGGGCCTATTGGAACGAGCACTCGCTTAACATTACTTTCGGCTACAAGGGTAGTGGTGTTAGTGTCCTGTTGGGGTAGCCCTTGAAAGCTCGGGTCGGAGCCATCGAGGGTATAATAGACGGCGTGAAATCTGCCCATGCTGGTCATGGTTAGAGTGTCACCGGCTAAAATCGCGCCGCCATGCTGGTACTGGTCGTTTATATTGAATATTGGGCCGGGAGAGGTAAACATACCTTCCTGAACGCAGGCATCCAAAAAGACGTCGAGCCGATTCGGTACCCAGGTATTGATAACATACGTATCCATATTGGAGATGACTCCCAACATCTGTTCACGAAGTTCGAAGAAGCGTTCTCTTATGTTGGCTTCAGTTAGTGCGCCATTGTTGTAGAAATGTTTGTATATACGGTCTGCAAAGATTTGTTTGAAGTTGTTGTTGACCTTGAGCGCGCGATAAAAATAACCGTTGGCATTAGTCTGTGTGTTAAGCCCGTCAAAATAAACAGTGTTTAGTCTATCTGAAAACATTCCGCCTTCTGCATCCCAGATGAAGAAACGCCACAATCCCTCGTCTGAGCGTTCACTTGCGGCGGCCCAGTTGTTTTGCGGCCAATCCCAATTACCTGACCAAAGCTCCAGGATGAGATAGTCGGCAAATGACAGAATATCAAGGCGTTTGCTAACGTGCTGATAATGTGTATCATTGGAAAGATTGTTGTTGCGGGCGTAATTGAGCAAGTCGTTCCAGGCCACCGCATCCCCGTCGCGGATTCCGCTCATTGTCATCACGTCCCAGTCCTTGTCGCTTTTGTACCATTGCTGGCAGAATGCGTCTTTGATGTGTTCACAGGGATTGAAATAGCCTTTGTATTCGCCGTTGATGAAGAGATTGGCCATCGTACCGCCGCTGTCCACATGGCCCATATCCTTGTGCAGGCGTCTGATTAGCTCGTCTTTGATAAATGGATTAACTCTGTCGTTGTGGCCTCCGCGGAGAACAATGCTCTTGAAACGTTCGACCTCGAATGGAAACAGCGGATATTCAAGCCAGCCGTCACCATATCTGCCGCGGAAGTAAAGCCTGAAACTGAATTTGGAGTTTCCTGTCCAGAGACCGTCGCTGCGGTGATAGCGCGGTCGCATATAGTCACTTCCGTGGACCCGGATTCCGCAATCAATCTGAAGGCCCGAGTTGTCTTCGGGTTTAATCAGTTCAAACGAGACGGGACGTTCGTATGCCATTCCACGACACATTGGATTATTATGGCTGTCCGGACCGCTCGGGACCCATTGACCGTCACTTCCATAGCTTCCACCTACGATGGCCATAACACCGTCAGGTTCATAAAAAGTTTTCCCTTCATCGCCAACGAGCGAAATCAGCGGCAGTGACTTGATGGCTTCGCTGGCGTTCATTATATATGTATTGGTCTTAATATCTGATGGTTTGAATCCCGGCTTGACTGCCTTGGCCCGCAAACACGTGGTTTTGTTGATGGTAATAGGAACGGTGTAGGTTGTACCGCTGTGTCCTCCGCGTGCAGAAACATGATACGGCTCAGAGCCGTCGAGCGTATAGTATATTACGGCATTTTCGGTTTCAGTGGCGATTGTAACATAGAAAGGTGTATCATAAAAACCTCGCTTGTGGCTGAACTTCGGGGCATCGACCTCGCCCAAATACGCACCGTTATTTTCCGCTCCCGGGGTTGGTGAAGCCTGGAAACGCAGATTATCATCAGCATCAGGGTAGCGGCCGTATGAGATATCGGTAGTCTGCTCGCCGAAGGCGACACTATCAATCAGAGTGCTGCCGTTAATATCAAACAGGGCGATTTCCTCACCGTCGGCGTCCAGTTTGAAATTCGCGTGCAGACCAGTGTCGGCGGTATCGTTGTCGGCCCATACCAATAGATAGCCGCCCGGCGGGATGATAGTCGAGCCCCGAGAATTACTCTGAATCCGCCATTTTGTGGGAACGGATAGGTTGTCCGTAAGGTATATGCCATCGACATTAATGGTATAGGTCCCGCAGTTATGGATTTCTATCCAGTCGTCATATTCGCCCTGCGGGTCCATGCAACATTTGCTATTGGACGCCATAAACTCGTTGATTACCAATGGATTGCCTATCTCGTGCCAGTGCTTGGTCAGCAGGGCAAAATCCGACATATTTACGCCCCCGACACCATCCAGGTCGGCATAATTTGGTTCCGAGGATGTGTCCGAAGGTTGCAGCCACTGCTCGGCGAAAACGCTGATATCCAGAAAATTGACTTTGCAGTCACCGTTTAGGTCGCCGGTTGGGCAGACGGCCTTAACTGACACAATCAAAAATAAAGTTAATATCAAGGTAAACAACGAGCCTTTCATAGACCTGAGCACCTTCTACCTCCTGCCTTACCAATGTTTTAGAGCCACTGACTGTATATCATACTAAAAATAGCCAAAAATTTCCAGCGAATTATCAATTCAGCGGCTTTAAGGTGTGGAATTATCATCGGCAAGGCTTTTTAAGGTTTGCCGGTGCTTGGGTGTTCTTGGCTTTTCATTGTCAACCTGCACATCGGGTTTATATTTCGAGATAATCCCGAGCTTCTTAAGCTTTTCTGCTTTTTCGAAGGTGGCGCGTCCATCGTTATATAGTACGTTAGTGCCTTGGAAATTCTTTTTCTTCAGTAATGTTTCATCATACGCGAGTGGGGAAGTAGGTGAAATAATTGCGCTCTTACCTTTACCGAGATACTCGATGTTCTCAATAAGCCAATCCAAATCCCCTTTATTTCGGAGATAAGTATTTACCTCCTCTATGTTAACAGGATATTTATCATCATGGTCGTTCGCATAAATAAATAATGCTTTGCCAAAATCAGATAGCTTCTTGGCGGACTCCATGCGAGCTTCCATTTCTTTTTGATTGCCGGAGTACAATTTTTCATCCGGGATTCCGAGCGCTTTACCTGCCCGCCTTAGTTCCTCTATATCCGCTTTTGTAGGTTTAAGATACTGGGTATTTGTCCCTTTTCCTCTTCGGTAACCATACACAATTCGAATAAAGCCTTCATACCCCTGTCCTACGGAACCACCTTCCTGGGGCCTGGCATTGGCATTAATTCGCAATATCTCAGCTATCATTTCTCGAAGATTATGAATCTCCTTGTTGCCCACCTTCCAGAAATAAAGGCCTTCGGTTAACTTTCCGATTCCAAGTCTCTCATGGCCATATCCGGGGTTTAATATTACAACCCCATAAGGATGATAAAGCTCATATCGTTTTTGTATATCAGGCGTAACATCAGCTACCTCCATTCCAAGTAACATCATACTCATAATCGCCTCAGCCGTTCCCTCTCCTTTTCCAACCTGCACATCGGTTTTGTGTCCTGGTCGAAGCGAAACATTCTTGAACTCGACCCACTCATACGGCCGAGCTTGCAGCAGAATATATTTGATTTGATCCGGTGATAAATCAAAAAATCCTTTGCAGAGACGCATGTCACTTCCGCTGTTGGAACCTCTTATAGGCCCATGAATTTCATCATCTCTATCAACAACCATAATGCGACAGTCATAATCTCCGCCAAGTAAATGCGTAGCGCACAGTCTCACTGTATCTTTTTCTTTAACAGCCTCATGGAAGATAACAGAACTATCAGTCAGAGAATCGTTCGTGCCACTCACTGTCCTTCCATCGCCTCCAGAGGCTACTCTTTTCCATTCACCAGTAGCTACCCCAATACTAAAGTCGAGAGTTTCCAGATTTTGAGGTAGTTTGAAGACAATATTGCGCAGTGGTTTGAGTTTTTCTCGTTTTTCGGTGACATAAAAAGGATGTGAAGAACTTCGCGTGGCCATATCTATTTCCCACGTGAAAGAAATATGCTCAACATCCTGGCCAGCAAAACGCAGGGCCAACTCTCGAGCCTGCTCGGTTTCATCCGGCTTGACTGTCATACGTGAATGGTCAGATGGAGCATGGTCTGGTTCCAATATGGAACCGTCCGGCCGCCACCATTGTTTGCCCTCGTTTGGATGTTCACAAACTCCAACGAGTTCAACAGTCACGCCGTTGGGGAGTTTAGTTTTGAATTCTGATGAGTCTGAAGCTTTTTCGGGTTCGAGGACAAAGTTGAAAGTCTCCTCGTCCTTTTTATTGAAAGTGAAATGGCCGTCGTAAAGGCTTTGGCGTTCAGGTTTATATCCGGGTGCTTCTACTTTTATAGAATGATGTTCCGGCCAAGTAAGAAAGCTATACTCGCCGGCCGAGTTTGTAATTGCCCCCCATTCGGACCGCACATCGGCTTTGATTTGTTCCCAGTTAGGCTTAGGGCCATAGCCATCATCAAAAACTCTTGCCCCTGCTATCGGCTCCCCTGTCTGAGCATCTTTTACTGTCCCCTTGATAACTAATCCCGGAGGACCTGGTGTACACGTTGCCATTGGTAACAAGATTGCGGCGATGATTATTACTACAGCCAAGCCGAGGATTCCGAGTTTTGCTTTTTTCGGCATCGGCCGATTAAGGATATGCTTGATTCGGCCGGCCAGTGCGCTTTTGGATTCCACAACGCCTATCAATCGCAGAGACAAAGCAGGGCGCTTAAATGCCAACTTTGCGACGTTCACCAGAGTTTCTGGATACTGCTGCGCTTTGGCACCCATCGCTACAAGCACCATCTCATCAACCGCCTGCTCGCGGACTCTGCGAATTATTGCATTGGCAAGCCAAAGCAGCGGATTATAGAAATAGATAATCTGCAAAACAGTTTGGGCCAGATTCACCCACAAATCGCCGCGTCTGATATGAGCGAGTTCGTGCAGCAGGACCGCTCGTAATTGGCTTGAGCTTAGATTTGATGCCAGATATTTTGGCACTAAAATCACAGGCCGAAATAATCCGCAGACGGCCGGGCTTTCCGCGTTGGCTGAGACCTTTAAGCCGATTTTTCGTTTTACTCTTATACGTTCGCGGCAGGACTCAAGCGTATCGTTCATCATACTATTTGCCTCTTTGGCCTGGGCAATAAGCCTGCGCACAAAAATCGCCCGCTGCAACAATAATAATCCCATTGTTATCACTACAGTCAGCCAGAGTAAAAACACAGCACCCTGCCAGGACAGCGGCGTTACTGATTCAGCCGGGGGCTGAGAAGGCTCTTTCAATATGGGCTCAGTTGCTGGAATAATCGGTACCGGAGTAGTTGTGAAATTATCGTCCTGGATATTTGTAAAGTCAATGGTTGGTGAAACGATGGCCGGAGCCGGCTCTGTGGGTTCGGCCTCTGTGATAAGACGGTTTATATTCACAAACGCTAATTCGTCACCGAAAAAGTATCCCAAACTCAAAGGCGTCGAAAGCGAAGTCGGCAGAATCAGTTTCACCAGAACCAGCATCCATATCCAGTAGCGAAACACGGCCCGCACTTTTTTCCGCAGGGCAAAATCGGATAACAGCAAAATCAAAATCAGCACGCACGATTGAACGAACATCGGCAGGGCAAATTCGACAAATCTCAATCCCGCCGAATTTATCTGCTCTAATATCGCATTCATGACAGGTTCTCCATCTATTGAGACGGACTTTTTGAACTTTTGTTACAGCGAAACTATTTTTTTCCGGCTGTACGGCCTTTGATGCGTTTTTTCTTAATCAGCGTTTCCAACTCATTCAGTTGTTTTTGCGATAGTTTGTGATTGTCTAACAAAAATTGCATCATCGGCGTAAGTGCCCCGTCGAAGGCCCTTTTTGCCGCCCGCATAATTTCGCCTTTTTGCGCCTGTATTTTAGTGATAGCCGAGCGGTACAGAATGAGATTGCGCATTCTTTCGTTCTTCAGCAGGCCCTTGGTCACCATGCGGTCCATCATTGTCTTAACGGTGCTGTAGGTCCAGTTCTTTTGGTCTTCGAGCTCCTCCTGAACGGTCGGGGCCGCACACGGCTCATTCTCCCAGACGGCCTGGATGATCGCCCATTCGCCTTCGGTTAGCTCATAATTTTTCTTTGCCATAGATATCTCCTTATCTTTAACTTTGCCAAGAATACTCTACAATTGTAGAGATTGCAAGAAAAAAATAAAGTATTTTTGATTTTTTTTTGGACTTAATTTTCGTCCACGGAACCCAAAAAGAAAGGCCCGTTCGCAAGGTTCCCGACAAAGTAATGAATGAGATTCTATCCGGCGGCATCGACAAGATGAACGAGGCGGGGACGGCAATTATCGGCGGCCACAGCATTAACGACAGCGAAATCAAGGCAGGCTTTGCCGTAACCGGGATGATAGACAAGGACAAGATAATAACAAACGCCGGTGCACGTAAGGGCGATGTGCTTATTCTGACAAAACCATTGGGCACAGGCATCGTTGCCTTCGCCGCACAAATCAGCCGGGTCGATGAGAAGAGCGTTAAGCAAGCAACAGAGTCGATGACCACACTTAACAAAAAAGCGTCGCAGTTAATGGTCGAGTTTGGAGCGCACGCCTGCACCGATGTTACCGGTTTTTCTCTCTGTGGTCATCTGGCCGAGATGGCTTTGTCGAGCGGCGTTGATGTCGAGGTTCTCTGGGACGATATTCCGCTGTTCCCCGGCGTTCTCGAATATGCCGCAGCGGAGATACTGCCCGGGGCCATCGAACGAAACAAGGAATCCTGCGGCGAGCGCATAATCGCCGACGAGTCACTGCCGCAGGAGATGGTCGATATATGCTATGATGCCCAGACTTCCGGCGGATTGCTGATGGCGATTGCAGAAAGTGATGCCGATGATTTCCTCAACGCCCTGCACAAAGCCTGTCCCGAGCAAAGCCGAGGGGTCGAGGGAAGGGAATTTCCGCCGCTACGGTCATCGGCAAGGTTCTTGGAAAAGATTCGGGACTTGTTCAAATAAAAACAGATGGCAGCCGAAAAATACCTTCGCCCAAATCCACCAAGCCAGCCATAAAACCGGTGCCAATGAGGCAAAAATTGGAAAAACCTTCTTTAACTGAACCGCAAACCGAGGAAGTCCCCTATTGCGCGGACGCTGTAACTTCTACCGGGCAGAAAATTAGTAAAGATTCGGCCCGACTGAGCTCGCCGAAGTCTAATATAGCTAAGATTAAGAGCTTATCCGAATAACCGGGTCGTTATGAGGCCGAGCGAAAAGTCCGAGGCCAAGGCGGCAGGCCAAAAAGGCTCAGAGGCGTGGTTTCCTCCACGTTGAGAACGTTTTTGGCCGACAACGCAGGCATCGGGCTTTGCAGCCGGCCGCAATAGAGCGGGTTATTCGGATAGGTTCTAAGGCCAAATTCACAGACTTTCTCGGCTCGTCAAGCTCACCCCACGGCCTGGACGCCTATACGAAGCAAGCTATCGCTATCGCGTTGTCGGTTGCTATGCGGTGCGAGTCGTGTCTTAAAATGCACCTTAAAAAGGCGAGGGAAAAGGGCTTCACACAAGATGAGCTCAACGAGGCCGTCTGGATGGGCATCAGCTTCGCCGGCTCAACGGCAATGGTATTTTACGAACAGCACAAGAACTCTTAACACGTATGATTCGTTAAATAATTTGGTCTTAAGAAACGTATGAATATTCATAAGGATTCTTTCGCTGTGATCTCATATCAGCTCGTGCTAATGCTACGCGCGTCAGCCGCCGCGAGCGAGCGAAGTGGTTGTCTGGACACGCTTATTTAGCGGCGCATCGTTCAACCTCTTGGTCTTCTTGGGAATAACATCGGCGTTCTGGATTTGTACTCCAGATACGATGTCCCAAATCGAATCTCCAGTTCTCGTTCTTCACAAACTTTCACAAACACAAGCCATGCTGGTGTAACCAGGATGAGCACCCATAGCACAAACAGCGCTGACTGAAACCACATCCCCAATGCCAGTAAAAATGCCAGAGTCGCAAGCACCATAGGATTACGTGTCCAAGCATACAACCAATCTACAGTCAACTTCTTACTTAGTACAATCGCAAAGGGCGCACCGAGTCCTTTCAAGGCGAGGTTTAACACTGTTAGCAGTGTAGCTGCTCCAGTGATATTAACTAACAACAAGCCGATTTCAACTGGTATCGGAAGCGCCCAGCCAGACCAATCTTTATGGGTAATAACCGCTCTAATGATGGCCGCGCCGAATAGAATCATCAGGGCAAAATGGACGAACGTTGTTATCCAAGCGGCACGTCTCATTGTTGGCTGATTGTCGAGCATCTTCCTCCCGAGCCAAACGACTGGAAATACTAACAATACCCCTCCCACAATGATGGATAGATTCACAATATTTGAAAGCGGTCGATTGAGAACCCACAGCCAGAGAATCAAGGTAAACGCATAAAGAGCAATCCTAAGAAATAGTTCAAAGATATGTTTCATTGTAATCTCTTGTCGATTATTACAAAGCCGGCCAACAATAGTTATATGGTTTTCGTATAAGATTCCCGACCTCACCGAGTATCAGGATAATAATCCTTTGCACGAATTCTGTAATTAACACCTTACAGACGACCCAGGCCGGTTCTCCTTCTTATTAGGTCTCTTATATGGTTTCCGCATAGGAAGCCAAAGCCTTTTAGCTGTCCGCATAATACGCGTTCTCTCTCAATATGTAAATGCCTGTCGATAAAACACTAACGCCAATCCGTTTTCTTATCAAGCCTCTTATATGGTTTTCCGCATAAGACTCGCATAAGACTATGGTTCTTTCATCTTCTTGAGGCTATCTACCGGACTGCGAACACCGATTGGTGGCTGCCACTGAGCGAACGCAGTGAGCGAAGTGGATGGTAGTTCTCTGCTGCTTAATGTCTATCGGCATAAGCTGTAGGATTAAGATTACAATTCTGCTGATCTAAACAACCCTGAAGCTCATAGTCATATGACTATGGTTCGTCTCCCGACCTTTCACTGGCCGTAGCATGAAAAAGCCCGTAGTCATTTGACTATGGTTCGTTTTCCAACCTTTCACCGGCCGGAGCATGAAAAAGCTCGTAGTCATTTGACTATGGTTCGTTTTCCAACCTTTCACCGGCCGGAGCATGAAAAAGCTCGTAGTCATTTGACTATCCGCAGCCAGCATCTCATTTGTTAAAAGGTGGCAAAAAAAGTGCATTTTTGGCCGTTTTTTGTTGACTCTTATTTGAAAATATGTTAAAATGCCCACCTGTTAGCCAGCAGGCTAACATAAACCGCCCTCAGGCGCTAGATATAGCGGAGAACCGCACGTTTTCGTATCAGCAGATACACGCCAAAAAGCATCGTTATTGAATGGTGAATAACTATGAACTACTGGCATCCGGCGATTGTCGCTTTCCGATCGAATTACTTACCTGCCTATAAGGCAGCAGTTATTTACGTGCCTATCAGGCACCTCTACATCTGTCGAGAACCCTCTACAAATCAGCTCCTTTTTATGCAAAACAAACCCAATTACCAAAAAGCCAAAATGGACGTAAACATCTATTACACAGAGGTATATGAAAATATTTTTTTCGTAAGCCCTTGCTGTTTAAGGATTTCTCAGACAAAAGGCTTGTTTTTGGATGTCTTCGGATTTGGGTTTTGCCCGCCAAGCTAACCGGTTGGTATCAGACTGCATTGTAGTTGTGGGCATCGACTTTATCCGTAAGCACGCACAAAATCGTTTGCCGTTCCATTAATCCCGATAAATCACGAATTGTCGTGTGGCGGTTACTTTGCCGTAAAGCTCCAGCGTATCGTACTGTACCTGCACGTTGAAGGTCTCTTCGTTTCCGTTGAGTTTAAGGTCATTTGGCACTCGCCACGAGTACCCGTGGGTGCCGGGTTGTCCGAAGGGCATCACGCCCTCGGCGACCTTTTCGCCGTTGGCACGTGTGATAAGCACCTTTGGTTCGAGAGACATGAGTTGTTTAGAGGTGCGTTTTTGACCGTTGGAAGTAATGTATTCTTTTTTCTGCTTTCGCGTAATGTCTTCGAGGCGCCGGATTATAATATCCAGTTTTGGATCTATCAGGTCAGCTTCCACCCGCAATTGCCCTCCCAGTTTGACCCGATGACCTTTTGACGGTGAAACAAACATCATTTCCGGGTTGTTGGAGAAGTCGAGGACAAACGGCTTATCCTTGCGAATTTTAATGCCATAGAATATAGGGCTCTCGCCCCTGTCGCGTAGTTTGCCATCTGAGCGATAGTTCCTTGAAATTGTTATACGCAAAAGGCCAAACGTTATCGTCAGGGTTCCGGGCAAATAATCCCCGACGGGTAACCGGCAGCTTTTAACCGACTTCAGCCTGCCATATTTCAATTCTCCTCCGACAGCCACAACCATATCTTCGGAGCACAGCGAACCCTGCACGGCCATCTCCGGATAAATTTCGCGTCCCCCGGCACCAACCTCGAACGTACCAAAATCGCCGTCATAGGGCTGAACAAACAATTTGTCACCTGTCGGTGTAACAGAAAAGCGATAATATGTTCCTCCAATTTTATGCATCGCCCTCAGCTTGTTTGCACCCCGCCAGATTGTGTTATGCTGGGGATCCTTTTTCGGAATCAAATAAAAAGCCGTGCCCGGCTGATCAAACGGCCCGCCGACAGAATAAATATATCCAAGCAAGGCGTAATACCCGGCTCCACCAATATTGATCTGGCCCTTGCGCACCTTTGTGGCTATAAAGCTCAATTCGGAATGTCCACCTTGGCGAATCGTCAATCGCGGCATAGTTTCGATGGCACGCTGGCCGGGACCAAAGTCAAAAGTTATCTCAAAACTCTCGAAACAGACATACTCTTCAATGGACGGATGCCTCAGTAGCGCCCCTTTGGGTGGGTTCTGCTGAGATGCCAGTGGCGTGTCATTCGTCAGGTCGAGGTCACGGTTAAGGTCAAAATAGAGGCAGTCGTATCCCTTGCCTGTTCCTGAAGATTCGTCAAGCGCGAAATGGTATCCGGCTGGAGCATGAAATTCTGCGGACCTCCCAGCGAAGCTGATTCTGCCGTAGAGTGGCTTTTCTGATTTAAACGCGTGATACTTAACCAGCCTGTGGGGCAGATTGTTGCAAGAAGTGCTCTGACCTCTAAGAAAATCCTGGAATACCTCGCCCACATCGAAGACGGAAACTTCGTCCAGATCGAATACAAACTGCTTTGTTTGTTCCTCGCTTTTTTCCTTGCAGCCGAACGCAATTAACATTATCGCCAAATGCAACAGCATAAGACTGCCGGTGGTTAAGAATCTCGAAGAAATAGTTTTTCCTCTAATATTCAGCTCCTTTCGCGCAAAAGCTCGAATTAGTTTAATCCCTCGCACTAATATCTTAGATGCACACAATACCAGAAACGGTGCGGAAAGTCAAATATAATACGAGATAAATTCGCCATTTCTCCGGTGTGGCAGGATTTCCCGGTTGTAAAAAAAGCTGTCATACTTTTCCAAGCCTGTAGTACTTTTCGTTAACGAAAAGTACTACTATTCCGCCACTACTCAATTGACGATTTTCATTCCTGCGAAAGGGCCTGTTGCCAAAGTTCAAAATGAACGTTTTGAGATTGCCGCGCGATTCTTCGAATCGCTAGCAATGACCTGAAAACGCACTTTGCGTCATTGCGAGGAATGTAATGACGAAGCAATCTCGACTTTTTCAACAGACCCGCAAGCAGGAATCCAACCTCTCGATAATCCTGGATTCCACATCAAAACCTGCCCTGAGCAGAGCCGAATGGGTGTGGAATGACAACCCAGCAAATCATCTTTTACAAAGCAGTAGTACTTTTCATTAACGAAAAGTACTACTATCCTGCCGGGCTTGAGTTAGTGGATGCGGAAAGCTCACGGAAGTGATTCATTGTCCTGGATTAAGGATGAGATTGCTGCGGCCTTTGAAAAAGGCATGCTTTCGGAGATGAGACCTCCGCTAATCACATGTGAAAGAATATCGGTTCTTAGCTTATATCTGGTATCTGCTGTCTTCAAAACTTGGGCGAAATCATCCCTTCGCCTGTTCCGGAATTGGCAGGTCGAGCTCGGTGAGGACCTTTTTCATATCCTCCCAGACCCTTCTGCGGTTTTCCTGTGAGTAGTTTCGCAGCAGATAGGCGGTATGATATGTGGCCATAAGCTTTATAGGCGGTCTGCCGAGGCCGGCGTAGTACTCGTGGAATTGGCCGCGTAATTGACCTATCGACTTGGTAGTGTTTAGAAGCGTCCTGGCTGCGTGTGCACCCAGAGCTACGATGATTTCAGGTTCTATTATCTCAATCTGTCTTTGAAGATAGGGCAGGCAATTTATTATCTCGTCGGCGCGAGGGTCGCGATTCTCCGGCGGACGACACTTTAGGATGTTGCCTATAAAGACATCGCTTCGTTTAAGGCCGCAAGCTTTGATTACCTTATCCAATAGCTGGCCTGCTCTTCCGACAAAAGGTCTGCCTTGTGCATCTTCGTCAGCTCCGGGTCCTTCGCCGACGAACATTATGCGGGCGTTCGGATTGCCCTCGCCGGGGACTGCGTTTGTTCGCAGCGACCCGAGGCCGCACTTGCGGCATTGGTGAACTTCCTCAGCGACTTTTTCAAGCTCGGCAGCTTTCTCGGGGTCGGCCATTCCCTCGGCTTCGCTCGGGACAGGATTGTCCTCCTGCTGTTGTGGTTCAGTTGCTCCGGCTTTACTCTTGAGAGCAAACCCGGAAAAAAACTGCTCCATCTCAAGATGCTGGCGAACAACTTTATCAATGTCCACGTCTTTTTCCATCGGGGGGAATTGTAACGGAGTCGTGAGGATTACGCAATAAAAAAGGCGTTCGCCGAAGCGAGCGCCTTTTTGACACTCATAAGACGAGTGTTCATTATATTAATCCCTGGTCGAGCATTGCATCAGCGACTTTGATAAAGCCTGCAATGTTTGCCCCCATTACCAGGTTGCCCGGCTGACCATACTCTTGGGCGGCCTCGAAGCACTGATTGTGGATGGCAATCATAATGTTTTGCAGTTGCTGGTCAACCTCTTCGCGTGTCCAGGAAAGCCGCATGGAGTTTTGCGACATCTCCAAACCGGAGGTGGCAACGCCACCTGCGTTTGCGGCCTTGGCGGGACCGTACAGTATCTTTTTATCGAGGTACTGGTCGATAGCCTCAGGTGTGCTTGGCATATTGGCTCCCTCTGCGACAAGCGTGCAGCCGTTCTTGAGCAGTGTTTTCGCATCCTCGCCGTCAATCTCATTCTGCGTTGCACATGGGAAGGCACAGTCGCACTTAATGCCCCAGGGCCGTTTACCATCAAGATATTCGACGCTATACTTCTCGGCGTATTCCCTGATACGCCCGCGTCGTACGTTTTTCAGGTCCAGAACAAAGGCGAGTTTTTCATCGTCAATACCGTCAGGGTCATAGATTGTACCGTTGGAGTCCGAAAGGCTGACAACCTTTGCACCGAGCTGATTGAGTTTTTCTACAGTGTACTGGGCTGCGTTTCCGGACCCGGAGATGGTACAGACCTTGCCCTCGAAGCTATCGTCGCGGGTCTTTAGCATTTCCTGGGAAAAGTACACACAACCGTACCCGGTGGCCTCGGGACGAATGAGTGAGCCACCCCAGTTGAGTCCTTTGCCGGTGAAAACACCAGCAAACTCGTTGCAAAGACGTTTGTATTGGCCGAACATAAAGCCGATTTCGCGACCGCCGACGCCGATGTCCCCTGCCGGTATGTCGGTGTCAGGGCCGATATGGCGGAAAAGCTCGGTCATAAAGCTCTGGCAGAACCGCATAACCTCATTGTCGCTCTTGCCCTTGGGGTCGAAGTCTGAGCCGCCTTTACCCCCGCCCATTGGCAAGGTAGTGAGTGAATTCTTGAAGACCTGCTCGAATCCGAGGAACTTCAGGATACTCGCAGTAACGGTCGGATGGAATCTAAGGCCGCCCTTATATGGGCCGAGTGCGCTGTTGAACTCAAAGCGGAATCCACGGTTAATATGGATATTGCCTCTATCATCCTGCCAGGGTACCCTGAATATAATTTGTCTTTCCGGCTCGACAATCCTATCAAGGATTTTGGCATCAATGTACTCAGGGTGTTTTTCCAGCACAGGTCCTAAACAGTCGAGAACCTCCTTTACCGCCTGGTGGAATTCCACCTCGCCGGGATTACGTTTGAGAACCTGCTCGTAAACGCTCTGAATAACAGCCTCTTTTGCCATCTGGCTAATCTCCTTCGAAAATCTCAATTTTTTTATTTTTACAACTACTACAATAAGTTAAACTAATAATATAACCACACAATCGTGTTGCCAACAGCAAATAAACTAATATAATATATATAGTATTTTGTTCGGCGTAGCAAAAGACATTAATAGTAATATAAAGTATTAGGACAGCTTATAATGCATATAGAGATGCTAAAGGTATTCTGTGATTTAGCAGATTTACAAAGCTTCTCAAGAACCGCTGAAAAACATCTTCTAAGTCAATCTGCGGTCTCGCAGCAGCTTGCACAACTTGAGCTTGCACACAAGTGCCAGTTGATCAACCGTAAGAAAAGGCCTATTGAACTTACAAAGGCAGGCCAGTTACTTTACCTGGCCTCAAAAGATATTCTTGACAGACATGAACAGCTAAAGAACGAGCTAAGCAGCTTGCAAAAATTCTCCGTGAGCAGAATAAACGTCGCTGCGATTTTCAGTATCGGGATGCATACGCTGCCTGACTACGTTAAGAAATTTATGGTCAGCTATCAAGACGTTAATGTCCATATTGAATACTTTAGTGCCAGCCGGATTTATGAGCTGGTTTTATCGGGCGATGTGGATATCGGCCTTGTCGCTATTCCTAAAAGAGACAAAAGACTCGATGTGTATGACTTTGAGGAAGAGCCGCTAGTTCTGGTCTGCAGCCCGAAACATCCATTGTCATACGAATCGCAGGTCGATATTCACAAACTGCAATTTGAAAGATTCGTCGCATTTGAGAAAGGTGTTCCAACGCGGGCTTGGATAGACAATATTCTGGAGCGTTATAATATTGTTGTCCGGCCGGTGATGGAATTCGATAACATCGAGACGGTTAAACGAGCGGTGGAAATAAACTCGGGCGTAAGTATATTGCCTCAAACCGCAATTCTTCAGGAATTAGGCAGTGGAACAATAAAGGCGATTACCTTTTCAAATGAGAAATTTGTCAGGCCTACCGGAATAATTCTTCGTAAGGGTAAAATTTTAGGCCAGGCTGGCCGATATTTTATTGAATTACTGCAGAAAAATGTAAAGTAGTCCGAACATTGAGCACCGAATACCGAATATTGAATGACTGCTTTTGAAAGTTCTTACTGCCACAGACAGACTCGCAATGATTTATTGGGTGGTATATACGATATAACATACAAATATTATGTCCATTAAAGCTGTGATATTTGATTTGGACGGCACGATAACCCAGCCTTATTTTGATTTTGACGCCATTCGGGAAGAAATAGGCTTAGCCAGAGATTCCGGGCCTGTTCTGGAATCGATGGAAAAGATGACCGCTAAACAGCGGCAGGATGCCGAGAAGATACTCCATTATCACGAGCAAAAAGCGGTAATGGAATCTAAACTCAATGCCAATGCGAAACAGACACTTTCGGCCCTTCGTTCAGCAGGGATTCACATCGGGGTATTGACGCGTAACAAGCGAAGTAATGCCCTTGCTATCGCTCGCAAGCACAAGCTGAAATTCGATGCTGTTATTGACCGGGAAGATGGGCCGGTCAAGCCCGATGCTTTCGGGGTTTTGCAGTTGTGTCGGCAGTTCGGCGTAAAGCCGGAAGAAACTTTGCTGGTGGGCGATTACCTCTTTGATTTACTCTGTGCAAAGGCAGCAGGTGCAGTTGCGGTGCTTCTGGCCAATCACAATCAGGCCGACGAGTTTACCGAACATGCGGATTTTTGTATTGAAGATATCAGCCGGATACTTGAAATTATTGATAGTAAAAAATAATGCTTAGAGAAAAAGGAAATCAGAATAATGAATAAAAAGATAATTATAAAAGCTGCCCTTATCTTGTTATGGATGGTGAGTCCGCCTGTGGTGGATTGGGCTTCCGACTGCCCGAAAAGTTCAGATACAAAGCAGCCGGTAAAAGAAAAGGTTAATACGGTTGATACGGTCTTAAAACAGTTGGATAAGAAAGCCCGGGAGCTTACGTCCTACGAGGCGCAGATTGAATATGGGTTCGTTCAGCCGTTGCTCGAATCAGAGACGCTTCGGAAAGGTATTTTGTATTATGCCAAGCTTGGCAATAAATCGAAGCTGAGACTGAATTTTCAAACGCTTAAACAAGAAGATGAGGAAGAAGAAAAATACATCGAGCAATATATCGTGCTCGACGGCGCCGGTCTTACTCGTCCCGGCCACCAATTCAAAGGCACGTGGCTTGTGCATATCGACTACGAAATCGAGGGAGTAAAGTATTATCAATTAGCCGAGGCGAAGGAGCCGAATAAGCCGGTGGATGTTTTTGATTTGGCCAGCAGGAATTTTCCGATGGTTGGTTTTACCAAGATAGAAGATATGAAAAAACAGTTTGAGGTAACATTGGTCGAGCAAAAAAAGTCCGAGCCGGAAGATTTTATTCAAGTACATTTGAAAGTTAAGCCGAATTCGGTTTATAAGGATGACTATATATATATCGATTTCTGGATTGATGAGAAATTAGGCCTGCCGGCAAAGGTAGTTGCTGTCACGACCGAAGAGGATATTTACCGGATAAAGTTTATCAAGCCAAAGGTCAATAAAAAAATAGACGGTAAGGTCTTCGAATTTAAGATACCCGAAAGTTTCAATGAGCCGGAGATAATTCCCTTGAAGAAAAAGGGCGAACAGAAATAAAATATGGCTTCAATAACGATCGCTGATGAAGATTTTCAGAAGCTGATAACAAAACGTGCCCGAACATTGCTTGGGCTTGCCCGTTATCTGTCGCAGTGCAAGTCGCGAGACAAAATCCTGATACGTCCTTTTCTGGGTGAGTTACTTTCACAATCTATGCAGCTTGAGGAGCTCCTTGACGCTTATGATGCAGGCAACAATTGCCGGTGGTGCTCGTTCCGGTCGCTGACAGCGGCGTTTAAGCTTTTTTCCGATGTAAGTTACGAGCTGCTCCACATTCAACACTCATTGCCCGCGTATCGGCTTTTGCCGATTGAGCGGGATTTTGTCAAGGACACAGAAGAAGCGATTGAGTTTACTGGAGATGTGCTTTCTCGTGCGTCCGAGCAGATGCTTGCCAGGGCCGATCAGCTTGGTCTTTCGGTGCCATCAGAAAGTTCGTTTAAAAAGTCTTACACCGAAGAGCTGCCTGCCGGCCGACTGCCACACAACTGCTGGATGCGCAGGATAGAAACAGTCTCGGAGACAGTAACTTTACTTGCCACGGCCTTTTTGAACCTGGCCGCTGAAAGTAAAGATGTTCGCGCTGCCAGCCGGGCCAAACCTGAAGATTACGCTTCATACGTCCTTAATTCAATTAGTGAGGAAAAGCTGCGAAGTCTCGAGCTTCGATTCCACAATCTTCAGTCACTGTACGATACATACGTCTCAGGCACCGAAGCGGAAGTGCTGGATACGGACTTGCCTATTCTGCGAGGCCATATAAGCGTTGTCTTTCATCTGCTGAAAACGGCCACATCGTTTGCTCACTATTACGAACGGCACGTGAATAAAGAGCTATGTGATTCACCGACCCGTTTTGAGCCGCTGGTAAAAGCTGAGGAGCTGCTGGCGATACTGATGAACTATTCGGTTACCCACATTAGTTTGTATATTGACTGTGCGGAACATCTATGCCATAGAATGCTCAAGCGTTACGCCGAGGTTGGCCAAATTGAGGTATCTGTTCCTCCGTATCGCGGCTTCCACGTTCGCCCATCCACGCTGATTTCCAAGCTTGTCCTGCACTATGGGAGCGAAGTTCGGATGCAAATGGATGAGGAGAATTACGATGCCTGCTCGCCGCTTGAGCTGTTCCGCGCCAACGAAAAGATAAACGCGCAAAAACGACGCTGGCTGGCCTCAGAAATCGTCCGTCTTAAGCTTGTCCAGGAACAGGTAGGCCAGGGTGACATAAATGCAGTGGTTCGGGGCGTTGTACTGACGTTGGCCGAGCGAGGTAAACTAATCCTGTATGAACAACCCCTGCAGTTGCCGAAGGAGCCGACCCGAAAGGAAGGGACGCTGCTGGAGAAGGTTATTGACGAAATGGCCCGGCTGCTGGCAATGGGTAAGATCGATGTGGACGCTAACCTGACCGCAACGTTTATTGGGGACAAACGAGTCCTGGCTGATATCAAGCTATTAGCAGAATCCGGATACGGCGAGGATAACTTCGGCAACAACGTGCCTCTGCCGGATAAACTCGGGTACTTGCGCCACTGAGCCGGAAAAATAAACCCGCTGAATAAAGAGGTAAATTGTTATTGCGATGCCTGCTAAGTCTCGCAATAATTAGGAATGAGCCAAAGCTCAATTAGTATGGGATGTCAATCTCAACCTCTGGCATTTTAGATGGATATAGAAAGGATTAAAAATGGCAAAGGGAATTGTTATATATTACTCAAGAACGGGTAATACGAAAGAGATGGCCCAGATAATAGCCAAGGCTATGAATGAGGCTGATTTGCCGACCGAATGCAAGACGGTCAGTGATTTAAAGGCCGACGATGTGTTCGATTATGATGCGATAGTAATCGGCTCACCAACATACTATGGCCAGATGGCTGCGCCGATTAAGAAGTTGGTAGATGATTTGGTAGTCAGACACGGCCAGCTTGACGGCAAAGTGGGGGCGGCGTTTACCAGCTCGGCAAATATCGGCGGCGGCAATGAGACCACAATTATGGGCATAATAGAGGCGATGCTTATCAGCGGTATGGTAGTCCAGGGCGACCCGAATGGTGACCATTATGGGCCGGTTTCCATTGGCAAGCCCGACCAGAGAGTTGAGCAGCAGTGCCGGCGCCGTGGTCGGAGAGTAGCGGAATTGACCAAAAAACTGGCAGTCCGATAAGCCGGTAATTCTGCCTTTAGAGTATTGTAAGCTTCATAAACACCAAAAAAGAGGGGAAAATTCATCAAATTGGGAGAAAATAAATATTGATTTTTTTACAAAAAAAAGGCATTTTTCTTTGACAAAATAGTGATGTGCCGTTAAGTTTTTACCGATTTTAACCCAAAAATAGCGAATTTGGTCCGAAAATAGAAATCTAAACCCACAATGTGGAGGAATATTTAATGCAAGAGTATGAAGACCTGAAAGTACTGATTGTTGAAATTGAAGCTGATATCAGCAAAGCCGAAGGTGGAAATAAAGCAGCAGGGACACGAGTCCGCAAGCAAATGCAGAAAATCAAGCAGGCTGCTCAGGTTGTTCGCAACCGCGTTCTTGAAATCAGATCAGCCCAGTAAGCCACCCCAAGCATTTTTATGCTTATTCAGCTGCGCATCGTGTGTTGCGTTTGTTGCGCGTGGTGCGTATTGAAGTATTGCGCAGGAACAGTTGGCAGACAGTACGCAATATGGCAGCGCAGAGCGTTTTTTTTCGAGGTCAATAATGCCCCCTCCTTTATTGTTTGATTTGTCGCAAATAGACCTTAAAGCAAATCCTGTTTTTGACAAAGAAGCAATTGGCAAAGTAAATCCACAGCGATTTGAGATGCAGCAGCTCGACGGCATCCTTTGGTATGATAAGGAAAAACATTTGATTTTGGGCTATAAGGATGTGAGAGAGGACGAATTCTGGGTTCGCGGCCACATCCCGGGTCGGCCAGTGATGCCTGCGGTAATAATGGTCGAGGCGGCAGCCCAGCTTTCGAGCTTTTTTACAAAGCAGGTTTATGAAGAGAAGGGATTTATCGGTTTTGCAGGTATAGATACGGCGAAGTTCCGTTCCATCGTCGAGCCGGGGCAAAGATTATATCTGCTTGGGCATATTACAAAATACAAGCGCCGGAAAAACACCACCCATGTTACAATAAGTGTACAAGGAGTCGTTGACGATACTATGGTATTTGAAGCGGTTATCTCCGGTATGCGAATTTAAGCGCCGAGACAGTCGGATGGCTCAGAACTTCAGCATTTGGCGAATAGCCTCAAGGGGATTCGAATTCGCCTGCGGCGAACAAGCCCCTTCGTGGGTTTGCTTTACCCGCCTTAGGCGGGCCCTTTTGCCGGCTTATAAACTATTAAGAAACTCTCTGCCTTGCCCGCTCTTCAAAAACTTTTCTCTTTTTCGTGCAGAGTTGTAATTGGGAAATTCTTCCGTATGTAGAAGCTTAAATTGGCCGATGATTTGTGCACTTTTGGCGTGTCCTGACTTGTGTTCGGCTAATCGCCGAATTAGATTATTGGTTATACCGACGTACCGTTTGTCTTTTCCCTGAAGGACGTAAGCAGTTACCATTATATAGCCGTCAAAACTTTAGCGTTTCCTTCTCACTATCACCACACCCAAACTGAGCGAAACTGTCTTGCTTGGCCTCCGTAGCTTTAGCGAATGTGGGAGCGCAGCCGAAGGGGTACTCGCAATGACATTTTTGGGAGCTTTCCTGCAAAAAGTGGCTGCCCGGCCTGAGAAAAACGTTGGCACTATGAACTTATTGGCAATAAAATCGTATAGATTTTGTTTAAATTATGTGCTATTGTTGTCGAATTAATAGTTGTTGGTGCCGTTTTGTATAACTTAGGAATTGGAGGTTAAAAATGCAGATTAGTAGTTTCAAAGAGAACAAAACTCGCTCCTGGCCCCTGTGTCGCCCGACGCAAGTCGGGGCAGCGGGACGTTATATTGTGATTTCAACCATTTTATTACTGCTGTTTATCGGCCCCTTATCGGTCTTTGCGCAGGTTCCGGACAGCATTGCCACCCTGCGCCAGATGGGTAAAGCCTTTGCTTCTATTGCCGAGAAGGCCTCACCGGCCGTAGTCTCGCTGAAGTCCGAAAGGACCATCACACGGGAGTACCCATCATTGCAGGATTGGCCGTTTGGTGAGCCGTTTTCTGACCCTTTCGACTTTTTCTTTCGCCGCCGTTCTCCACGTCAGCGCCAACAACCACGCCAATACCGCGAGCCGCGAACGGCCCAGGGCTCCGGCTTTATAATTTCTGCCGATGGCTATATCCTCACGAACAATCATATGGTAGAGGGAGCTGAAAAAGTTGAGATCGAGCTCACAGACGGCCGAAAGTTTACCGCCAAAATCATCGGAACAGACTCTGATTTCGATGTAGCCGTCGTAAAAATTGATGACAAAAACCTCCCTTACCTTGAATTGGCCGACTCCGATGCCCTTGAAGTCGGCGAATGGGTCCTTGCCATTGGCAATCCGCTCGGCCTGAGCCACACCGTTACCGCCGGCATCGTAAGCGCAAAAGGTAGAAGTGGTTTCGGTCTGGCTGATTTCGAAAACTTTATTCAGACCGATGCCGCGATAAATTTTGGCAATTCAGGCGGCCCCCTGATAAATCTTGACGGAAAAGTGGTTGGTATTAACACCGCCATTGCCGGCTCTACAGGCAATATAGGAATCGGCTTTGCAATACCCATAAATATGGCCAAACACGCTTATGAACAGCTTGTTAAAGGCGGAACGGTGGAGAGGGGTTGGCTCGGTGTCGGTATTATGGACCTGACTGATGAAACAGCCCCGTTTTTTGGCTTAGAGAAAAATGCCAAAGGAGCCCTTATTTCTGAGGTCATTGAAGATTCCGCTGCCGAAAAGGCCGGGCTAAAACACAATGACGTTGTGCTTGAGCTTAACGGCGAGCCGGTAGAATCAAGAGACGCCTTTCGCAACCAAATAGCAATGCTCAAACCCGGTAGTCAGATTCAATTAGTCGTATGGCGGGATGGAAAACGAAAAGCTCTTACCGTTAAACTTGGCAAGCGTCCACCGACGGAAGAGATTACTGGTGAATTATCGCCGGAGACTATCACTGAATTAGGTTTTACCGTAGAAGACCTGACTTCTGAAATGGCAGAGCGTTACGGCTATGAAGGCCAAAGCGGAGTCGTCGTCAAAGAGGTTGAGAGCGGCACACAGGCTCAAGAGAAGGGTATAGCACCAGGGGCGCTGATTAAAGAAGTCAATCAACAGAAAGTCAGGAATACAAGAGAATTTAACGAGGCAATAAAAAAGGCCAGGAAAGAAGGTGGCGCTCTGCTGTTGGTTAAGCGGGGGCGCTACACAATTTTTGTCCCTCTAAAATTGTCCGAAAAATAGAAATATTCACAAGCCCTTTTGTATTAACACCTTAGCCCCGCCCTGAGCGGGGCTTTTTATTTGTATCGGGATACGTATCAAAAGATTTTCCTTGATGGGAAAAATGCCTGATTTGGTGTAAATAATATTGGTTAAATGAATATAGCTATGTCTAAGTGTGCCAAATTCCAGCTTTTTTTATTGAATTAGCTTTTTGGGAAGACTATAATGTATAAAGTACAGAGTTGTAATTAGAACTTCGTGTTTCGTGCTGAAGAGCTTTACATTTTATTAGCACCTAATATTGGATTTTTGAAGGAAGGAGGTTATGTCATGCCGTAAAGAATTGATCCGAGCAGATGCGGATCAAGTGAATCGAAAACGAAGTCGAAAAATCATGATCGGTTGCTTTGGTGTGTGGCCGGAGCGAAATTTCCTATCAGTTTTCAGTTAAAATTAGGAGGAAAAAAAATGAAAAATATAGTGTTGGTATTCGTAGTCACATTTGCATTTTGCACGATGGCTATGGCTTCTGACATAGCGTTCTACGTCGGGCAATGGAACACCGATGGCTGGTATGATGAATCGCAGTTCGCAGATGTTGAAACGATAATTGCCGAAACTGGAAGTCTGTTCAAGGATATCCAGCAGTTCGATGACACCCAGTTTGATGAATTTGGTGCATGGGTAGATGAGAGAATGAATGATGGTAAAATGGACATTATCTGGCTTAACGGATGCACTCCGAGTGTCCTCTATCAATTCCCAAACGTTAGTCCGGATGGCTCGCGTGCTGAAGAGTGGCTCGATGGCGGAAACATGATTATAAATGTCGGCGACTGGTTCGCATACTGCTCGTATGAAGGTGGCTCTCGACAATCTGATAACGGCGGAGCTGGTGCCGCGAACATCCTTGACCTTTCTTCTGGTATCATCGTATCCGCTGATGGTACTTCGCTGACGGTGACACCGACAGGTAAGGAATATCTACCCAGTCTCAATGACCCCGCCATAACTTATAGACCAATTGCTCTGGCTGCTGTTCAAGACCCCTGGGAAGTTGCTGCGATATTCGCATCTACGGGTGGCACAGATGATGCAGCCGCAGAAGCACAGGCTGATCCTGTTGTTATTCACAACACAGAGACTGGCGCTTACGTCGCTTTTATAAACCAGGCTGCTAATGTCTGGATAGACGACAGAGGTTTGACCTGTGCTGAGTTCATCGGCAACTGGGTAAACAGTGTGATAGGATTAGGCGACCAACCGTCCGCGCGGCGTCCGGATCCGAAAGACGGCGCCCTACATGAGGATACGTGGATTAATCTTTCGTGGCGAGCGGGAGATTTTGCCGTCTCACACAATGTATACCTGGGAGATAATTTTGACGACGTGAACGATGGCATCGGCGACACGTTCCGAGGCAACCAGGCCACAACATTTTTTGTTGCCGGCTTTCCCGGATTCCCTTATCCGGACGGTCTTGTTCCAGGCACAACCTACTATTGGCGAATTGACGAGGTCAATGAGGCCGACCCGAATAGTCCGTGGAAAGGTCCTGTCTGGAGCTTTGGTATTCCTCCCAAGACTGCATACAATCCCAATCCGGCTGATGCTGCCGAGCAGGTAGGCCTGGATGCGAAGCTTAGCTGGACGGGAGGTTTCGGTGCGAAATTGCACACCGTGTACTTCGGCGACAATTTTGATGATGTAAGCAATGCAACCGGTGGACTTCCCCGGGGAGTTGCAACCTATGACCCCGGCACACTTAAATTGGCCAAGACTTACTACTGGCGGGTCGATGAGTTTGACGCCATCGAGACATATAAAGGCGACGTCTGGAGCTTTACTACTGAGGGCGCCGTCGGGAGCCCGAACCCGGCTAATGGCGCTGTGGATGTAAAGCAGACACAGATTATTACCTTCTCGCCGAGTGTCTTTGCTGCTTCGCATGAGGTCTATTTCGGCACAGATAAAGATGCCGTGAAAAATGCCGACACCGGCTCGCCGGAGTATAAAGGCACCAGGGACCTTGGTGCTGAGAGCTATGACCCCGGAATGCTTGAGTGGGACAGCACGTACTACTGGCGTATTGATGAGGTCAATGACGTCAATCCCGACAGTCCATGGCCAGGCATCCTCTGGAGCTTTACAACCGCCAACTTCCTTATCGTGGACGATTTTGAGTCCTACAACGACATTGACCCCCCTGACCCCCAGAGCAACAGGATATTTGAAGCGTGGCTGGACGGTTATGAAATCCCGACAAATGGAGCTCTCGTTGGTAATGAGCTTCCTCCTTATGCCGAGCAAAGGATTGTTCACGGCGGCATCCAGTCAATGCCGTATTTCTACGACAACAGTGTTGGGTACTCTGAGGCAACTTTGACGCTGACTTATCCGCGTGACTGGACGGAGAAAGGTGTCAACAGGCTGACGATTTGGTTTAGAGGCGATTCGGATAATGCTGCCGAGACGTTGTATGTTGCTCTCAATGGCAGCGCTGTGGTCAATCACGATAATCCTAATGCAACACAGATAGCCACCTGGACCCAATGGAATATTGACCTGCAGGCATTCGCAGACCAGGGCGTGAACCTTGCCAATGTCGATACGATTGCCCTTGGTCTTGGCAATAAGAACAATCCGCAGGCCGGTGGTTCAGGTACGATGTACTTCGATGATATTCGACTGTATCTACCGGCACCGTAAGCCGGAATTTGGCCGGCCCCCATTGCTTCTGCCGCAAGGCATCCTGTGGACTTCGGATTGCCCGCCGCCCCGACTCGCGTCGGGAGACGCGGGGGCTGGCGAAGCAAGATATGGAGACGCGGTTGACCCCGCCCGTTGCAGACGGGACGGGGTTGATATAGCAGATTGAAATAAATTCAGGGCCCGTGCCGACTTATTCGGTATAGGCCCTTTTGAATTGATAATTATATAACCACCAAATAAAATTGGGGGCCTATTATTTAGCGAGTTCTTCCACAAAAAACCTGCCTTTTCAAATTAGTATTGTTAATATAGGCCGCCATGTACGCATTTATATCCATAATAATATCATTGGCTGTGCTGGTAACGCTGCTTCGGCTGAAAGTCAAAATCGGCTTAGCGATGGTGATTTCGGCCTGTCTGTCGGCGCTGCTGTTGGGTGTTTGGCCTTGGGACGTCGGGCGGACATTGATTGGGGAATGGCAAAGCCAGCCGTTGACGCGAACCACGGGTTATCTTTTCGTGTCGTTGACCGCCCTGCTGCTGCTGGTCAATGTCATCGGTTCGGCGATGGAAGAGATAGGCCTTTCTCAACGGCTGGTACCCGCGATGCAGGGTCTGTTCAAAAGTCGCAGGTTTGCGTTAGCATTGATACCGCTGATGATGGGAATGCTGCCCACGCCTGGCGGCATCATGCTCTCGGCACCGATGGTTCGCGAGGCCGGTGATAAAATCGGGGTCGAGCGCAGCCGGCTGGCCGCCATTAACTTCCTGTTCCGGCATCAATTAGAACCGGTTTGGCCTCTTTTTCCGGTGGTGCCTTTTATTCAAAGCCTGCTTGGTATCTCAGCACTTACTCTCTTTTGCTACCATATTGTGTTATCCGGTGCGGGTATCGTGGGGGGTATTATTGTCCTTCTAATGTTCGGTATTCCGCCGAAACGTCCCGAACACCGGCAGGTCAAGCGCCATATAAGCCATAACCTGCGTGACTTCCTGCACGCTTTTTGGCCTATCGCGTTTACCGCAGTTTTATATATCGCCTTTGACCTGCCGCCTGCGATCGGTGTCTTTTTGGCCATTGTCGGATTGCTGATGATACACAAATTTCCTTTTAAGCGATGGTTGTCCGTCTTCAAGGCGGCCCGCGAGCCGGACATGGTCCTGCTTATTTTCGGCGCGCTATTTTTTAAGCTCAACCTCGAGACCAGCGGCGCCATCGGCAGCGTCGTGGAATTTCTCACAGGCGCCCATGTGCCGCCGCATTTACTGCTGTTCGGCCTGCCGATGCTGGTCTGCTTCACGACAGGAGTAACTATGCCGACCGTAGCGATTACCTATCCGTTCCTTATCGCCTTTATCGGCACCGGTTCCGAGGCCAGGATGGGGCTGGAAGGATTGGCCTTTTCCGGATTGCTTTTCGGCCTTTGGCTCACACCCGTACACCTCTGCCTGGCCCTCTCAGCGAGTTATTTCCAAACTTCGCTGCTCAAAATCATCTTTAAATTGCTGCTGCCAACAGCAGGTGTCGCCATTGCCGGTATATTGATGGCTGTCTTAGGTAGCTAAACAGGTTCATTTTATTGAATAAGACTGGGAAGATGTTTAGATTGGACCGGAATATGGAAATTTAATCAAATAATAGCGTTCGGCAAAGGAGATAATATTGTTTGGGTTCGATAATATCTTCGAAGTTATTTTTCTTGTGGGTTTTATCGTAGGCTCAGTTATTCGCAAGGTATATACGGTCGGATGCAGAGGCAACAAAAGCGACGACAAACGCAAGAGCGCGGTGGATATTATTCTAATTAGCGCTGCGGGTGTAGGTATGGTCCTACCTTTGTTCTATCTGTTTTCGCCGTGGCTGGACTTTGCGAATTATGACCTGCCAGGATGGTTAGGCTGGGTTGGGACAGTGGTTTTTGCCTTTGCCCTTTTGTTGTTATGGAGGTCACACGCCGACCTCGGCCGCAATTGGACGGCGACACTACAAATCAAGCAGGAACACTCACTCATAACGGCCGGCGTATATCACTATGTGCGACATCCGATGTATGCGGCACACCTGCTTTGGGCAATTGCACAGGGACTGTTGTTGGAGAACTGGCTCGCAGGCTGGATATTTCTGGTCAGTTTTATACCGACGTATCTTGTCCGGGCCCCGAAAGAAGAACAGATGATGCTCGAGCACTTCGGAGAAGAATACCGCGAGTACATCAGCCGAACCGGCAGGATTATTCCATATTTTCCGGGCTAAAGACGTGCGCTGGGTTCCCGCGAAGCGGGGTCCCTACGCACATCGCCAACCCTGTTCCAGCCAGGCGTAGTCGTCATCGGTGATGCAGGTGCAAGCAAGTTCCTTGAGTCGTTCGCGTCGGTCTTGTGAGAGTTTCGTCCATGAGGCGCTGAGGTTCTCTCGGACCTGGTCGAGGGTGTGGACACCGCATGTGCAGATGTCAACCAGTTTGTTCTCCAGCACAAAGGCAATCAAGTCACGGGGCAGGCCGGCATCATCGCCTTTAAGGTCGCGATTTTCCAAGAGAGCACCACGAACGAAGGGCTTGATGGTAATCACTCCTAATCCTTTTTTCTTGGCCGCCGGCAGCAGCTTTTCCGCAGCGCGATGCCGCACATTGTAGGGTATTGAGCAAGTGTCGAAGTAGTCACCAAACTTCTCAAACGCCTCTAAGAACAGTTCGGGCGTGAAGTGGCAGCCGAATCCGGTAAATCGAATCCTTCCCTGCTGTTTTAGCTTGTCGAGCGCTTCGATTGAATAGGACATGTCCCAGTAGCCGGACTGTGGGGTGTCGTCCTCGGTATTGCAGAGCAGGCAGAGGTCAACATAGTCGGTTTGCCACAGCTTCAGGCGCTCCTCAGTCCACTTGTATATCTCCTGTTTGTCGGCTTCGATGCCCTTCATTTTGTGGGAAACGCGGATGGAGACGATGACTTTATCTCGCGCTTTCAGCCTTTTGAGCGCCTCGCCGGGTACACTGGATTCTTCCAGCGCTGTGCAGGAATCAAGAAAATTCACTCCCATGTCCATCGCCGCGGCAATCATCCGGACGGCCTCGTCAATAGTCGGCCTGCGATATCCACCCTGGCCATCGGGAACCCGCTTGTATGCCCAGCTATGGCCTCCGATTCCGATTTCGGAGATGCGCAGGCCGGTCTTACCGAGAACTCGGTACTTCACCTTGCGATCAATCGTTTCTGACGCCAATACCGACTGTGCATCCCCTAAAAAAGGTGCCGCCATTCCTCCAGCCATACCAAGCCCGAACTGTTTAAGGAACTGCCTGCGTGTCGAGCCGCCCATTCTTCGTAGAAGTTCCACTTCGGAGGATGGAACTTTGGTACGCTGTTTCGATATATGCTCAGCCATTCTATATGTCCTCCTAAGATTTCAGCCCCCCGTTTTTTGCCTGCGTTACGGACAAGTTCAAACAATATTCTACTTTATTTTCCCCTGGGCAGCAAGAAATTCTTCGGTCTAAATCGCCTACAATGAAGAAGTGAAAGAATGGACCGCTATACATCGCGTTACCAACCGTCAAGTTGCTGCCTTTTATATATAGAGCTTTGTAAAACGGCTGTATCAGAATTATGCAGCCGAGATAGGCGGCACGAAAAGACAGGAGGTTTCTAATATGAGAGTACTGCGATTCATACAGAGATGGTTGTGTAAATTATGGGGTTCTGCCGATAGGCATCCTGCGGAGGGCGTGAGTTTATCAACGGGAATCGACTCGCATAAATGGGAAAGCAAAATCGAAATTTTGGGCCGTTTGTCGAGTCAAGAGGCCGGCCGTTGCATATTTTCCAGGCAAATTGAGGACGGTCAGTAGCGGGTCAATTTAGACTTTTACCTCTGCTCCATCTAAACTATTCCTCAGCCTCGTGCTTGCGCAGCAGTTCGACAATTTCGGTATGGCCCTCATCTTGAGCATACCACAATGGGGTCCGACTATCCCCATCTCTTGCAGTAACATCAGCTCCTTTGGCAATCAGCAACTCAACTATGTCCTTGTTGCCATCGTAGGCTGCATCGTGAAGGGGCGTCCAGTTCCAATTGTCTTTAGCGTTGACATCAGCGCCTTTGGCGATGAGAAGTTCAGCGAGACCAGTGAAACCTGCACTCACCGCCCTATGTATAGGGGTAGTACCATACGGTGTCCGTTTGTTGACATCAGCGCCAGCCTCAATCAGACTCTTTGCTTTGGCCTCGTCTTTCATGTAAAGAGCAAAATGCAGAGGAGAAACATCGGCACCTTTAAAGATTAGCAGTTCAGCAATCTCGGTATGACCGCGGTTCATGGCCAATTCTGCGGCTGTCCGGTTCATGTTGTCCCCTGCATTTACTTTGGTACCATTTTCAAGAAGTAATTCAACGACTTCCTTGTGGCCTTCACTGGCTGCTATGTGCAACGCTGTTCGACCCCGTGGACCTTTTGCATTGATATTGACGCCTTCTGCAAGAAATGCTTTGACTCTGAATGGATCTCCTATGGCCGCTGCTGTAAATATGGATGAGGATTTAGCACCATTAGCCGTCAGTAGTTCCATGATGTTTTTGTGATTTTGCTGAATAGCGACATCAAGTGGCGTTTGACCTGAGCGGTTTTTGGCATTCACGTCCGCATTCTTGGAAATAAGCAGTTGCACAATTTCCTTCAAGTTATTTTGAACGGCATAATGCAAAGGAGTATAGCCGTGACCATCCGACACATTGATATTAGCGCATCCTTCAATAAAAGCCTTTGCTTTCTCGACACTTCTCATGTGTAGAGCAATGCGGAGGTTTGCAGTTGGCCCACCTTTTCGCATTAGCATCCCAGTCACCTCTTCGAGAGCCCCCATGGCCTCAGAGGCCATTGACCGATGAAACGAGGCTACTTCTTGAGCAGTGGGATAGTCCTGACGCCATTGAGCCATAATGCTCTCGGTTTGGTCGAAAATCCGGTCTTCAGCCGGATAGGTCAAAGCCCAGATATCTGGAAGCATCTCGGGATTCAATAGAAGTTTCCGCTTGTTGTTTGTGACGTAGTTCGCCAAGTACAAGTCGTTGGCTGTTAAACAAATGGGGCTAAATTCCTGTCCATCCAACTCCGGTGCTGTTGATTCAGCGATTACCCAACTGGGTACAGCAACAGAAAAAATCGGTCCGCCTAATATAACCCAAAAGGTTGTCAACGAGGGATTTTCATCCGGCTTAACGCCATGAAATAGAGCCACGTTCGTTGTGCCGGGACGGCTGATGGAATTTTGATTATTCAGGACTTTAAGGGCATTGTCTTCCGTTATCTCCATCTCAGGCTGTGTATAAGAAATTTCTTCCGAATCGGATAAATCGCGGCACACTTTTCTGAGCACGTATCGGTAATCGAGTTGGTCCTTTTCGACAGCCTGTTTCCAAAGCTGGTTGGCACGGTCGTATCTTGCTCTTCCGATATCACCGCCTCCCGTAATGGCGAAGTTAGTCCGGATAACATAGCCTTGGGGTGCCACTTGCGGATTAGTGGCATCAAATCGGGTGTAAAAAGAACTGCCGATTTCAAAGATGGCGGCCCCACCAAAGGCGTCTATGATACCGATGTTTCCTTGTGTGGTCCGGCCCGAGATATTGGTCTGCTTAAGGAGGCTCTCAAAATCGTCCACAGTCACGCATTGTCGAAGAGCCAGACTCAAGATGTTCTTGATCCCGGGAATCCTCCCGGATTTATCTTCCAGGTCGAAGGCAGCCGCCTCAACGATGCAAAAACCAAATTCGTTTACTGCAGCCCCAATAATCGCTTGTGAATAGCCCGGATAGGCTGTAGACAGATGCTTGAAACGGCCATTCTTGAAATAGGCCAACTCATAATCCCTACCCCAGCCGTCTCTATTCCTCCATAATAATGGCCGGCCGTCCGCTGTGGCTTTGCCAGAAACCACACCTATCGTACACCCTTTCGCCTTATCTTGACCGATATACGTCAGTGGGTAAATCAGTGATAAGACGCAGCAGAATAACCATAACCTATTCATGTTCAGTACCTCCGTCTTGAGATTAATACAAATGGATGGTTATATCAACCAGGTCATGCGTATGGATATTCAATCCATTGACAAATAACAGTGTATGTTTGGGTCCATAGGTGTCGCGGCCGTACTTGAGGACGTTGTAAGCAAACGTGCGCACGGCGTCGAGGTATTTGCTTTCCTCGTTTGCATATAAATTCTCTTGAGGAAAACAAGCCAGACAAAAAATCAGCAAAGCGACCTCAAGAATACGATGTGTTTTACACTTGCTTCTCATATCACGTACTCCCTCACATTGAACCCCGCCTATCCGATGGGCGGGGTTCTGATAATTCGTATACGGTGGATAAGTTCGGCAGAAGTTGTCATTGTGCATTATAACGTTAGGCGGGAAATCTTGCAAGTGATTCAAAATTGAGCTTCTCAGCTCTCGTACATCCTCCACCCTGATATGCCTGTTAGCCCTAAGGACTGCACACCACCAAAGAAAAGGTGGGCAGACTTCGGCAAGCTCAGCCGAGCCGTGCCTGCCCTGCGTCTTTTCACTAATAGTCCTTAAAGGTTCTCATCCATTGAGGCCAGTCGGACGATTGAACGCCGCCTGCTGTAGTCCAGGGACCCTGAATATCAAAGTTGCGGTGCCAATTGAAGGTCCAAAGCTCCTTCAGACCGACCTTTCTCACATTAAGATCCAGAAAAACGGCATTTATGGCGCCCTTGTGCCTGTTGATGCAAACTAAATGCATTTCGTTTGGTAGTACAACAATGCCATCGACCTCCGGAGGGCCTTGTGTGTGACTTGGCCAGGTATCTATGAATACACAGTCAAAAAACATCGGTATATTGTTTGCCTTTTTTTGCTCTCGAGTTTTCCAATAGTTGTCTTCAGGTCTATCGCCGAGCCATTCATCCAGGCCGTAACTGCCGTAATCGTCACCGGGTTTGCTCTCAAAGTCTGTCCATCCTCCTCCTTCCGTTCTCCATCGCCAGGCTCCGAAAGGGACCTTGCCTCCCTCGGTGTAAGGTTTTTTTGCTGACGGACACAATGTCAATGCCCCCCGGTCCTTGTAATACGGTCGCAATTTTTCAGGCCAGTCTCCGGAGGCTCCGGCACCGCTTGGAAACTTTCCCCCGGAGTCCTCGAGATACATATGCCAACAGTATGACCATTGTTTGATGTTTGACATACAGGCAACAGACTGTGCCTGTTTCTTTACCCGCTGCAGCGAGGGCATCAATATCGCCAATAACAGGGCGATAATGGCAATGACTACCAAAAGTTCTATTAGCGTAAAGCCGTATCGTTTGCACATATCAATTCCCCTTCTCTTTCAATAAATGTCCTTCCAAACCGATCCGCCAATGGCGGACCAGACATGATGGGACTCGTGCTCGTATAATTGTCTGCCGTAATTATAACACACTCATTCGTGGTAACGCAAGCCTTTATTGGCAAATTAAGACAAGAAGGTTGCGTGGGTGTTGGCAATCCGCCTTTGGCGGACCCTATAGAGTATTGAGGCATAAAAAAAGCAGGCCGAGAAGTGGAGGAAAGAAAGAGTTTAATTCGGCCCGCTCACATACCGTTCCGAGTTATTATATGGTTGGCAACAAGTATGTATCCATATCACAGTATCTCCCTACTTCTTTTCTTTATCACCCATCATTTATCCATCTCTCGGCCCTGCTTGTTGCTGGCAGGGGCACAGGTTAGCTCAATACCAGCTCCTTCGAGCACCTTAGTTAACGGATTTCCTTCCCGCTCAAATTTCACTCGGTGTGCGCATATATACTCAATTGTCTCCGGCGAATCCTCCTCATCGAGCATCATAAAAGGAACCTCCGGTGCACACTTACTTAACTGGTTAACAAGTTCATCGCTGATGTTTTTCAATATTTCCGACTCAATAAGCACTAATGGAACATACACTCCGCAAGTTGGCAGGGTCTCCAATTCTTCGATAATTTCCTCTACTGTTTCACAAAGGATTGATCTGTGATGTTCTTCTTTTAAGCATTGTCTTAGCCAGGCGACTTTAAACCTGTTCTCACCAGCGATTATGATTATTTCTTTCATTTATCCCACTTGTTTTTAGACAAAGAATGTTAGCAGCTCCTGCTTCCCGCATTTTTAATGAGCCGTATGCCCGGAAAATGAATATATAGTTTTGCTTAGTAATAAAATATGTATCGGAATGCGGAAAGCGTAAGTGTATCAGGGAATCTCTGTATTCGGGGTGCGAAAAACATGGAATCTATAACAAAATTGAATACACATACACTGATAATGTGGTAAGAGGACACAACGCACGAGCAGCCTGGCTAACTCTCTATCTCTTAGATGCGTTTTTCAATACTGATACAGCAGTTTGCTTCTTAGCAGAGTAAATGGTTCTGGATGAAGGCCAGATTAGAGAGTCAATGATGATATGGAATACCGATAAACAATGGTTAAAAGTCAAGTGAGGTTATGCCTTCGTTAATCGCATACTTGGTGAGATCAGCTACATTGTGAATATCTAATTTTTGCATAATTTGACGCCGAGTTGATTCGATCGTTTTTATACTTACATTTAAGTGCAATGCACTTTCTTTGGTGCTTTTCCCTTCTGATATCAGTTGGAGCACCTCCCGCTCACGGGGGGTCAAAACAGCAGAATCTGACTTGTCTGATATCGACAAATTACTTGTGAAATCATGGGCAATGATTCCCGTTATCTTAGAACTCAAATATACTTCGTTCGCAACAGCAGCTTTAATTGCCCGAATCAGGTCGTCATGAACCTTCGTTTTCAATATATAACCCGAAACACCGGCTTTGAGCATATCTATTACAAATTGTCTTTTATGATGCATTGACAGGACGATAACTTTAGTGTCCGGGATTTCTTTGCGGATTCTTCGTGTGGCCTCAATACCATTCATATCCGGCATGGAAATGTCCATAACGACAACATCCGGTCTTAGCTCGCAGGTCAAGTTGGTCGCCATACGTCCATTCACCGCATCGCCGACTACCTCCATATCAGGTTGCTCTTCAATTAAGCATCGCAGACCATATCGTACAATTTCATGGTCATCTGCCAATAGAATTCTTATGCTCATATCAACCTCATCTTTCCATAGGTTTTGCCTTTGACGGCGCTACTAAGACAACTTGTGTCCCATGTTTCGGTTTCGATTTAATGTCAATATATCCTCCAATGTGGCTCAAGTGTTCTTTTATACTGAAAAGCCCATAGCCGCCTTTTTTGTCTCTGGAGGCGCCTGCCTCCGATAATTCGAATCCAACTCCGTCATCATCAACACAGATTCTTATTTTGTTCTCTTTCCATTGGAGTGAAACTTTGATATTTTGTGCCTTGCCGTGCTTAACTGCATTGACCAGTAGTTCTCGCACGCTCCTAAAAAGAAAGCCGCTGATATCCTCACTCAATGGTTCGGGAGCAACATCAGATTCAAAAAAGGTTGAGATGTTATGTTTTTGCTCTATCTCTTCGCTAAGCCACTCCTCTATGGCTGACTCTAAACCTAACTCATACAGAGTAGGAGAGCCCAAATTGTAAGTCAAGGTTTGTGTCTCCTCAATAACCTGATCAAGCATGTTGCTAATTTCTTCCAGGTGTTTGCCGGAATCAGCCGATGTCGTTGAAGACTCCAATTCATCTAATTTCATTTTTGCGAATACCAAGGGTTGTACGATGCGGTCATGCAATCCTGTGGCAATGCTTCGTCTTTCACGCTCTTCGGTTAACGATAATTCCGAAGCCATCGACTGGAGCTGCTGTTGATACTCTCGAAGTTGTTCTTCCGCCCGCTTGAGCTCAGTGATGTCTGTTGCCGTAACAATGATACTTTTTGGATTGCCTTGGGCATCCTTCATTAAACTCCAGTTCATTAAAGCAGGAAATCTTGTCCCGTCCCTACTCATAACAACCGTCTCAATGTTTCGAACAAGGCCTTCATTCATCAATTTCGGAATAATTTCCTTCTCAATCCTTCGATTATCTTTTTGGGAGATGATTCCAAGCTCGATTGCTGTTTTTCCAATTACCTCTTCCTTTTTATATCCCGAACCTCTCTCAAACTCGCTGTTGACCTGGCGAATTGTCCCATCAAGGTCTATAATCGTAACTCCCTCAAGCATCCCTTCAATCATCTCTACTGCCATCTTCGTTACTGCTGCTTCTCTCTCCATCTCCTGCAATTGCTTCTGTGGTGTGATATCCCTCAAGATCGCTACAACATTCAGAGGATTGCCTATCGCGTCTCTTTGTAAACTCACTGAAGCACTAACCGTCAGCTCTTCTCCGTCTGCCCTTCGAACTCTAACCTCAACAGGTTTGGAAATACCGTTTTGAACTATCGACCTAAACACTCCTAACATCTTCGGAATATCTTCATCCGGGTCACAAAAGACTTCTCTTAATTCACTAAAGTTTCTTCCTAAGATTTCGTTTGCAGAACTACGACGGAACATCTTTAAGTGAGCGGGGTTGCAGGAGATTATCCGCCCATCCGGATTAACAACAATAACTGAATCAGACATTGCGTCAACAACAGCCGCTCTTTCCTGCACTGCCGCTATCCGCTCCTCCTCTGCCTTCATACGCTTCAGAGAAGTAGCAACCAGGTTGGCGAAAGCTTCAAGCATCTCAATTGAAAGTAAAGGCTTTTGTTGCGGCATCAAAACCGCGATCGTACCTATAATTTTGCCACCGTAGTGTAGAACCAATCCATATACATCACCAATTTTAAGAGCTCTTTTGAGAGTGTTGACCACGGCTCTCGGAATAGTACCGAATATCAGTTCGTTTAGCCCTTCCAGCTTCTTTGCTTTCTCCGATAGCATCTCCTGGATATAGCGAGGCTCCAGAGGAATTCGGAGCTCTTTGACTTTCCGGCCGAGTATCTTATTTGCTGTGATAATAAATTTACTATCTGTGGAAATATGTTCTACCTTAAGCTCTTGCCTCTGGGCATCGTAACTTGTTATGCCTGTAAAGAGGGCCCCGGTAATACTTTTCAACTTCTCGCAGACAAGTTTATAAATGTCGGCCGTGGAAGATGCAGCTGCCAGTTCTATCGCCATTTCGTTCATGATTGTTAGCTCTTCTGTCCGTTTCTGTAGTGCCTCTTCCGCCCTCTTGCGCTCGGTTATGTCTTGAATGATACATATGCCCCCCACATATTTCCCTTCTTTATCTTTTACTCCGGCAGCATTTATTTCAACGTCGATTATCTCGTTGTCTTTTCTGGCCATCTTGAATTCTTTGTGGTGGGCAAAACCATCAACTAATATTTTATTGAGGCAGGCCCTCGCCTGTTGCATATAATCTGGATGGAAAATCTTTGCTATAGACTGTCCTGCAACCTCATCCTTCTCATAGCCGAGAAGGTCCTTAATCCTTGCATTGCAATCTAAAATGATCCCATTTCTGTCCACCGATGTTATGAGACCGGCAGCCGTATTGAAAATTGAACGGTATTTCTCCTCACTCTCTCTCAACGCCTCTTCTGTCTTCTTTCGCTCGGTGACGTCGACACAGGCAGCCTGTACGGCAGGCTTGCCTTGGTACTCAATCCGACTGGCATGTATCTCCAACCAACATATTGTTCCATCCTTGCGAATTCCACGAAGCTCATAACGCTCGGGCAAGCGTTTGCCCCTGAGCCGTTCTTGGTGTCGGCTCCAAACGAGCGTCCGATGCTCTGGATGCACACGTGTTTGCACTTGTTGGGAAGACGCGGCCAGCATCTCGTCCAGAGCGTAACCGGTGATCTCGGTCATAGTTTGGTTGGCAAAGACAACACGCCCATCCTGGAAGATTACAAGCCCCTGCAGCGAATGGTCCACCAGCGTGCGATACGCCTCCCCAGCCTTCTTGCGCCCGGTGATGTTTTCAACAATCGTGGCAAGTTCATTCGCTATTCCCACAAGATACTGAATCAGATCCTCACTAAAGGCCCGGGGGCGGGTACTATAAACCAAAAACGCTCCAACACTTTTGCCATTTATAATGAGCGGAATCGCCTGGTTCGAACGATATCCATATTTAAGGGCTAATGGACGCCATTTTTCGAAATCTTTATCGTGCTCAAGATCGGCATACCCAAAAGGTTCTTTGTTTACAATCGCAAGACTCATAGCACATTTAGCATCTTTGCTGTCATCAAGCTCAAGCCGCAATCCATTCAGATATTCTTCGTATTTTCCAGCCCATACGTTGGGAATAATTACCTTCTCATCCGATTGTAACTCACCATACCAGGTCATGTAATAACCGAAATTCTTAACGAATAAATCCACTGTCTTTTGAAGCATCTGTTCATAACTGGCTTCTCTTACATAAAACTCACGCAATTCCGAGATGGATTGCTGATATGATGCAAAGATTTTTGCATGTTCTTTGCTTTCTTTAATCACATCCTCCACCTGTTTATGCATGGCCTTGCCACGCCTAAGTTTTTCAAGATGCGATTGCGACATCTGGGCTTCTTCAATAAATTCTCTCCTATTTTTCTTGGAAGCAGCCATCGCTTTACCTCCCTACCTATACCACCAGTCTGTTGCCCTTTGTAAAAGCTGGTTACCGTGCATATCTGCTATATTATTTTTCCCACTATCGACCTTTGTTGACCCGAGATACTTATATATACTGTATACTAAGTGTTACACTAACAATCAAAGAATTAGTTTGTTTTTTTCGTGCGGAAAATAGGCTGTATGATACCCCTCAAGACGGGTACGTCCTGTAACTGGCCTTTGAGGCGTTATAAATTTAAAGCTGATAGCCTTTCTCGCATTTGCGCCAACAAGCTGCTCTAATTGGCGATGCGGAATAGTGTGTTGGCGGTGCGAATGAACAACCGGCCGTCAGCGATGGTGATTGACGCCTGGATGGGCTTGTCTTCGATATCGATTCGTGAAAGGATCTTGAACCGGCCATCATCGGCGGCAAGAACGACAGCCTCGGCGGCTTCGCTAATGCAGTAGAGCTTGTCATCCGCGGCCGTGACAGATGCCCACCATGGAGCGCTACCGCCGAGTTTGCCCTGCCATTTTTGCCGGCCCGTTCCGGCATCGAGGGCAAGCAGGTGGGGAAGAGGAAAGTATTCCTGGCGTAGCATAAACCAATCAATAAATTGATGGGCTAAATACAAAGGATTACTCTACCCAAGCCGAGCAACAGAAGAGAACAATGGGTCAATATTAATGCTTATGAAAAACAAATGGGGCCTATACCGAATCATTCGATATAAGCCCCGAATTACCTGCACTTGCGTAACCGCACCTGTGCCTGCGATACCCCCGTTCTTGCTTTCGCAATCCGCAGGATGCCTTTCGGCAGAAAGCACATGGGTGCAGGCAGGTACAATTGACACGAATTCGCTATATCAACTTCGTTAGATATGAAAAATACGAAGCTATCTAACGGGGTCAACCTCGCAACCAATTACCATTTAAATTCCGGCTTACTGTGGCGGAGGATACAGACGAATATCGTCAAAGTACATCGTACCTGAACCACCGGCTACCGGATTCTTCTTGTTACCAAGACCAAGGGCAATCGTATTGACATTGGCAAGGTTCACGCCCTGGTCTGCAAACGCCTGCAGGTCGATAGTCCATTCCGTCCAGGTAGTTACCTGTGCTGCATCAAGATTATCATTAGTAACGATCGCATTGCCGTTGAGAGCAACATATAAAGTCTCAGCAGCGTTATCCGAATTGCCCCGAAACCAAATTGTTAATGTGCTAACACCATTCTCGGTCCAGTCACGCGGATAAGTCAGCGTCTTCTCCACCTCTGAATACTTTAAGACGCTGTTGTCATAGAATACAGGCATCGATTGATTGCCTCCGTGAACGATAGTTTCCTCGGTATAGGAAGGAGTGCTTTCGTCGCCTACTGCTGAGCCGGTCCCGTTGCCGGGAGAGTAGGGTTCAGTACCCGGCGTGCCATAGCCAAGCCCGTCCTTCCATGCGAACCATATCTGGTTGTCACCGGCATCGTAGTCCTCAAAATCGTCCACAACAAGGAAGTTAGCTGTTGTAAAGCTCCAGAGGATGCCTGTCCATGGGCTGTCTGGGTTGGTGTTATTGACCTCATCAATCCGCCAGTAGTAAGTGGCATCCCATTCAAGTTTTCCGGGGTCATAGCTCTCAGAACCAAGGTCTCCGGTGCCTTTATACTCCTGTGAGCTGGTAACGGCATTTTTCACGGCATCTTTATCAGTGCCGAAGTATAGCTGATGCGAATCAGCATAGACTCCCGGCGACCAGCTAAGAATTTGTGTCTGCTTTACATCCACAGCGCCATTAGCCGGGTTCGGGTTCCCGACGGCACCCTGAGTGGTAAAGCTCCAGATGTCGCCTTTATATGTCTCGATGGCATCAAACTCATCGACACGCCAGTAGTAAGTCTGAGCCAATTTAAGTGTGCCGGGAGTATAGGTTGCAGCTCCCTGAGGAAGACCTCCGGCAGCATTGTTGACATCGTCAAAATTCTCGCCGAAATATACGGTGTGCAATTTTGCCCCGAAACCTCCCGTCCAGCTAAGGTCTGCATCCGGGTTTACCTGCTCGGCAGCATCAGCCGGGTCGGGAAAGTATGCGGTCTTGGGTGGAATCATAAAGCTCCAGACATCGCCTTTCCAGGGACTGTTCGGCTCGGTGTCATTGACCTCATCGATTCGCCAGTAGTAAGTCGTGCCCGGAACAAGGCCATCCGGATAAGGAAATCCGGGAAAGCCGGCGACAAGAAACGTCGCTGTCTGGTTGCCTTGGAACGTCTCGGCAGCGCCTTCGTTTACATCGTCAAAATTTTCGCCGATATACACATCGTGTGAAACGGCGGAATCTCCAGGTCTCCAGCCAAGGTTCACCCACGTATCAAAATGCATTGCGCCATCAGCAGGGCTGGGGCGAAAGGCAAATGGATATTCTATACCACCACCTTGCATAATAGCCTGAATCTGTCCCTCCGGCAGAGCCTCGTTGAAGATGCGGACGTCATCGAGCATTCCCTGCCAATGCCATCTGGTGTCCCCATAGGCATCGGCGCCTATGAGCAGATCGTCGGTGTTAGTGCTGAGTGGGTTTTCCGATCGGCTCTCGGCATCCAATTGCCCGTTGACGTATATCTTCTGGTTGTTTCCGGAGGCACTGATGTCGAACGTTATCGCGATGTGTGTCCACTCATCCTGCGGGATAGGGCTGCTCGAATTTAGAGCGTCGGCGTTAGTGCCGATACGCCCACGAAAGTTTATCTGTCGGACATAACTGGCGTTGTCGTCTATGCGGAAGCTGTACGAGGCCCACCAGGCCCCACCGCCGCTGCCCTTGCAGATGATTTGATCCGGAGGTATGCCTCCGTACACCCACAACGCAACCGTGACAGCATCGCTGATATCCAAACTGTCACTGTGCGGAACCAGAATATAATCACCGTTACCATCTCCTTCCAGTGCGCCCCCAAACTGACCTTCCACCCATTGTGGGTCACCCTGGAGTGTACCGTCGTTGCCGTTGCCGCTTGAGTCCAAAGCAGTGGTACCGGAACCATCATCGAGCTTCCACCAGCCGACAAGCTCAGCACTGGCCGAATTCGTCAAAGTCAGGCCCAATACCAAAATAAAAGAGACCAAATAAATCAATTTCGTACACATAATAATCCTTCTTCAAAAAAGTTAAAATCAAAACGGAAAGATAACAACTTTCACGCCTATTATGGTACTGCTGAGAGTCCATCATTAAGCCAGTTATCCACCATGATAACAAGGTCTTCGATGTCAACCTTGCAATCGGCATTTATATCGCCAGTCAAATCCAACCTGTCTGGATGTGTCCGCGAGACGGTTGGCTACTCAATATTATAGCTCCCGGCCGGGCACAACTTAATCTGGTCAATGTATATATGGTCTATGTCTTCACCCTCTTGAGCTGAACTGGTGCCGTCACCTAAGCCGATAGTGATTTTCTTTATAGAGCCCAAGTTTATGCCACCATTACCGAACTGCTCAAGTGCCACGGTCCACTGGCGCCATATATCAGACTGACAGGCATAGGTGTATGGGTGCTCGGCCTTGAAGCTTTGGCCGGAAGCATCCTCCAGCTCTAAATACATCAGATGCTCCATATTTTCGTGCTCACCTATGAAGGACAACGACACCGCCTCAACGGCTTGAACCGTCCAATCCTGCGGGCTGTCAAACGTCCGTGTGGCCTCAGTAAAGTAAGGCTCATACTGATTTTGGAATTCAAACCGCATAGAATTGTTGCCCTGGCTGTCTGTCGCGAGAAAGACGTAATCGAATTCAGCGATGTTTTCAATCCATTCAGCCCTTATACCCTCATGGTCTGCATATGACTGAAAATCTTCCACGCTCATACAATCTGCTGCGGTAAAGGTCCAGGTGCGGCCTGTGACTGTCCCTGAAGGACCGATTTGATCGACCCGCCATTCATAAGTCTGGCCTAATTCAAGTGTCCCCGGGTCAAAGGTGGTACCTGCAGGAGCCGGCTCAACCTTCTCCATAGCACCTTTTTTGCCGAACCACAAATCGCGTGAGGTGGCAAAAGCTGCCTCTAACCAGGTAAGGTCGGCGTCCACATCCACATCTGCCGCGCCGTTAGCAGGAGAAGGATTGACCGCCGCCGGTCCGTCAGAAACGGAGAAGACCTCGTCAAAAGTGCAATGATAGCCGGCTGGCTCCTCATGTTCATTCTGTGCGAAGATCCCGCTTACGCCGCTCGCAAAGGGCTCATCATGGACGCCCTCATCTTCCCACGGGTCGTTACCGTTGGTGTCAACCATTGTCGCGGTCCTTACTACGAGCGGTCCGCCTTTGTACTCATAGAGACTCCCGGTAACATACACTGGTCCCGAGCCGACAACATCCAGCTCGGCATAGTAGCTCCTGGCGTGGCCCAGGCCTGGTGCAGGAACTTCCAAAAGCAGCTCTTCTTCGTTCCTCATGATGTTACTCATATTGACGACCTTCTCGATATCAATGTTCATGTTGGCGGGGCCATCCTCCCAGTCTATATGCATCACATAGACCTGAGTTGCAAACAAGCCAGGAGCGAAACCGGTGAGCGACCCATCCGGGTCAATGATGTAGGTTGCCCTTGCCATTAAGCCGTGGTAATTCCGGGATGCATCGCCGGTAACATTGACCACGGCCCCAACACGGACGTCGGTGAACTCTTCGTTTGAACCAAAGGCCGCGCCGAATTGCGAGCCGCCGATGCCCGCCGAGCTTGTCTCATCGAAGCTGAGGTATTTGTTGCCATCTGGACCGGTCATGATTGTACTCGTGAACGTTTTGGTCATATCTGGAATACAAGTGAACACCCATGTTGGCAGGTCGAGCTCGTCGCCGTCGAAGCTCTCCGACCAGTTGGCCTGTGCTGTGCCGTTTACTGCCACGAGCAATCCTACTATTGCACAAATTACTACCTTTTCTACTTTAGACATAATAATCCTCCTTCAAAAAAGTTAAAATAAAAAACGAACGATAATAATTTTTACACTCACTATATTCTACATTGGTCTGAGATATGTTTTATGACTTGACACCATCTCCTTCCTTTCCGTCGTGGCTCTCGTCGGGGCGAAGCCCGCCGTAGCCCGGCGGCCACGCCGATACAGGCAAAAAGCCGATACGAACTGTTAATCGGGATGTAAGAATCTTTACTTGCGAGGCACCTGTACTCGCGTTGCCACACCTGCGAGCACAAAGAAAAGTTATGACTTTCAACTATGTGCCTCGCTCGACAATTTTTCAGCTTTTTACTAAGAAAACTATACACATTCCACACGGCACAAGGCCGAAATCCACAGAACTCATCTATTCCATTTATAACACATTTCCCACTTTCTTGTCAAGAGTAATTGGCATTGTTTCCGGGGTGTATATTGCAAATATTGTTGCAAATCCGGACAAACATCCGCAAAATGGTACAAACAAAACGCAAAATGGCGTTCCTTTAAGAATGAAGGGGAAAAACTGTGATGATGAAAAATATGAAACGCATTTCTACAAGATGTTTGTTTGCTTTGCTGGCGGTGCTGATAGCGTCTCAAACGAGCGTGGCCAAACAGAAGGTCGTTTTTGAAAAGCTCGATAAGCCGCGTGTGATTGTACTGACAGACATTACCAATGAGCCGGATGACGAGGAGTCTATGGTACGTTTTCTGGTCTATTCCAACGAATTCGATGTCGAAGGCCTGGTTGCGACCACATCGGTCTGGTTGAGGAACAAGGTTCGCCCGGACAAAATTCGTGAGCGGATTGAAGCGTACAGTCAGGTTCGCGACAATCTTTTAAAGCATGCGCCTGGATATCCGACCAGGGAACATTTGCTCAGTGTTACAAAAGCCGGCCTGCCTGAGTTCGGGATGCAGGGAGTTGGCGATGGCAAAAGTTCGGAAGGCTCCCGACACATTATTGAGGTTGTTGACAAACCGGATGACCGTCCGGTCTGGGTAAGCGTCTGGGGTGGGCCTAACTGTTTGGCGCAGGCCTTGTGGGAGGTGAAGAACACTCGCAGCAGGGAAAAGCTGGATGCCTTTGTCTCTAAGCTGCGGGTTTACACTATCTCCGACCAGGACGACTCGGGACGCTGGCTGCGGCTCACATTCCCTAAGCTGTTTTATATCGTTACTCCCAGCAGTGTAGATAGTAATGAATACTACAAAGCAACCTGGACCGGCATTTCAGGCGACCGTCGTTATAAAAACGGGCCAATGCATAAGTTTGAACTTGTCGATAATCCATGGTTAGAGAAGAACATTATCAAAGGCCACGGTCCGCTCGGGGCGCTCTACCCCAAAGCGAAATATATCATGGAAGGTGATACACCATCGTTCTTCAACTTAATAAGCAACGGCCTGGGCAGCCGCATCAGTCCATCCTACGGAGGATGGGGGGGACGATACGTCCTTCATCAAACATACGCTGAGACTCGTCCAATCTGGACCAATGCAAGGGGCTGTCAGGACACGGTCATCGCCGAGAATGGCGTGGAATATACCTCAGCCCAGGCAACCATCTGGAGATGGCGCCAGGACTACCAGTACGATTTCGCAGCCCGGATGGACTGGTGTGTAGCTGAAACGTTTGGCACAGCCAATCACAACCCCGTGGCCGCTTTTAATAACGACAAGAGCAAGGCGGTTATAAACCTAACCGTCAAACCCAAAGAGACGGTGAGACTCAGCGCCACCGGGACGTACGACCCCGATGGGGACAAAGTCTCCTATCGTTGGTTTGTCTATAAGGAAGCAGGCAACTATGGCGGCCCAGTCGATATCAAGAGTGACACGGCACAACAAGCTCGCTTTATAGCACCAAAAGTCAAGTCACCGGGAACTATACATATCATTTTGGAGGTAAAGGACGATGGCGAACCGAGTCTTGTCAGCTATCGCAGGGTCATCGTCAATATAAAACCATAATTGAAAAAGAAAAAGGGTCAACGCTCAAAACTCTCCATCCCCCTCAGCCTTTGCGTCTGCCCTATGCTTAAAAAATTCAGAGAAAACTGCCAATTTAATCGTCGAAAAAAGGTGCTCACATCACGACTAACCGCTTGCGATTTGTTCGGCTGGCTGGTAATCTACTTGTTACGTGGTTGGTTTTTTCTGAATTGTCTGAGCCCGGCTTTCGCAGCCGCTTCGGCGGAGTATGCTCCGATGAAAAAACCGCGTTAAGCGTTGGAATTTGAGTGACGCTTCTGTGTTATGTTTTTGCCTCGACAGATTCGCCGGCAGGCGCTAAAATAAACATCAACGTCAGGGTTCACCCCGTGAGAGGCGAAAAGAAAATCTCTCACGGTGTAAACTCAAACAGACATCATAAACACCGGCCCTAAAAATGCCGGCTCGTAGGTAGGAGTGCAAAATATGTCAAATCTATTGAGACTAAAGCAAACCAGCCCCCGCGTCTCCCGACGCGAGTCGGGGCGGCGGGTCAAGATTGTCCTGCTGGTAACTCTTGCTCCCGCGTTGACAACTGTTTTCGCGGCTGAGAGCTGGGAACAGTTTAAGTACGATTGCAGGCACTCAGGCAACATTCCCGACAGAAGCGTAACCGTGCCGCTCGGCCTGGTTGGCGCTGTGCCGCTGACCGACTCTGTCCTGACCGCACCGGTCGTCGCCGAAGGCCGAATCTACGTAATCGACGCCTCAGGTGTGGCCTTCGGGATAGACGGCCAGACTCTGAAAGTAGTATGGCAAACCACCACACGCGGCGGTAAAGCAAACTGTAACAATATCTCATCACCAGCAGTTATTGGTCGCTATCTGCACTTCGGCACAATGGCCGGGTCCTACTACGTACTGGACGCAGCAACCGGTGCAGTAGTGAAGGAAATTCGCTGCGGCGAGCCGATTTTCAGCACTCCCGTCATCAACAACGGCCGGGTCTATTTTGCCACGCTCAGCTCCCGTGTCTATGCCCTCGAACCCGACGGGTCCGTTTGCTGGACGTGGGACTTCGTAAAAGAGATTCCCGGTTTTGACGGTAATCGCTGGAGCGGCGAAGAGTGGGCCAAGCATAAGAACGGGCGTGTAACCTGGCGGGACCAGTTCTGCTGTTCGATGGATATTGCTATGCACGGCCGGGTGCTCGTTGTGCCGGCAGGCGGTTCAGCCGTCTGCCTCGAGGATACAGGAAGCCGCGCTAAAGTTCGTGGGATGGCTACGGTGCCGTCGTACGCAGGTTCTGAAAAGCCTGCCACGTTTGGGATAGCTTTGGGCGAGGATGGCGCTATCTATCGGCAGTGGCACCGCCGGGACAATACCGGCCGGGTCGAGGTAATCCGCCTCGTCGAAGGTAAAACACTCACCGAGCACATTGAAGGCACACAGACCGAGATAAACCGCCCAGGCTCATTGAGTTTCTCATCGGTGAGTGTGCGCGGTGACGATGTTTATCGATGCCGGCCCGAAGAAGATTTTGGTTTATGCAAACATTCGCGGGGAAAACCCACTCAAAAGCTCGGAGGCTATCCATCAATCACGCCGCCGATTCTGCTCCGGGACAAGGTTGTTTACGGCGGCCTCGATGGAAACCTATACGTCGCATCGATGTCGGACGGCAGTGATGTATGGTCTTTCAAGACGGCCTTCGCAAGAGCAATCTCAGCGCCGGTCGCTGTCTGCGACGGGCGAATTTACTTCGGCTGCGAGGATGGGTACCTGTATGTCCTGGGACCGGACGGCAAAGCACCTCTGCCCACAAAAGACCTTGAACTATGGAGGATTAGAAGTCCCTTTACGGGTAAGCTCGCCGAGTCTAAATATGATTGGTTCACCAACTTTGGCAACCTGGCCAGCACAAACTCCAACAGTCAAGGCATCAAACCACCCTTCAAGGTCAAGTGGATTCGCCGGTACGAAGGCACTTTCAAGCACCTTCCCGTTTGTGGAGCCGGTCGAATGTACACCCACACCGCCGAAGGCCAGGTCTTCGCTGTAGAGCAGGAAACCGGACGGCTCCTGTGGCGGCGCTACTGGCCCGGCGCACATATCTCCTTCACCAGTCCAATCTACTACGATGAGCGATTGCTTGTACCCCAGGCAGGGATGAAAAAATCGCGAATGCGCTGCCTTGACGCGGCGACAGGCCGGCTGCTCTGGGAGGCGCCCTTCACCGGTTCGCCGAGCTGGAGCCGACAACAGCCGCCAACCATCTATAAGAACCTTGCTGTTTATTCCTTTGGCACGGGCAAGTACGCGCCACAAGGGACGGAAAAAGCATATATTCACAAGGGACAGCCTATCAAAGCCCCAGATGGCGCGGAGGTGATGAGCTGGATTTATAGCCACGATAATCCCTACTATCCTAAAGACCAAAAGCCGCTCATACGGGCCTGGGACATTGATAATGGCCGCGAAGTCTGGACGATAGACTTCTCGGAATTCGGCTCCGGCGGCAACGATGGGGGTTTGTGTTTGATGGACGATACACTGTACTATTCGTGTTTCTTCGGTTACGCGGCCAGAGGAAAAAAAGACCTGCCCGGTGCAAAGGGCCTAACCGCAGCGATTGAACCGGCCACCGGACGGGTGATTTGGTTGACGACCGAGTACTATGTGACCGCGGGTACCACTATTAGTGCTGATAACGGGCGTTTGTATCTGGGCGGCTACAACCCACCGAATCCAAAGACAACAAACCGCTACGTATGGTGTCTGGATGCGCGAAACGGCTCGCTCATCTGGCAGTCCGAGCCGGTCGGCAAATCGGTCAATGTGGTAACAATAGGCCGAGACTTCGTCTTTGTTCACGGCTCAACAGGCCAACCGAGCTTCCTGATTAACAAAGAATCCGGCAAAATCCTGTCAAGCTTCGATATGAGGTATGCCTGTACCCGATTTACCTTATCCGAACCTTACCTGTTGGGCTCTAATATGGACATTATCGATACTTCCAACAGCAACAAAGTCGTGTCTTCCGGCCCCTGTGTGGATACGCGAGAATGTGTCGGGGCTGTTGTCTCCAATGGTCGGATGTTCTATACATCCCAGGCAAGTGGTCTGCAGCTATCTCAGGTGTGCGGCCAGGAAGCTATATCATTGAGCCCCGTATGGCAGCCGTCAAGCCCATAAAAGACCACAAAAAAGAGAAGTGAGCTAAAGTGAATTAAAGTGAGCTAAAGCGCCTAAAGTGACAGCAAAGCTGTCATTCTGAGCGAAGCGAAGAATCCCTTTTTCGTTGGCCAGATCCCTTCGGCAAGCTCAGGGCAGGCTCTTCGGCTGCACCTCAGGATGACACTTAAGTGTCACTTTAGCTCACTTTAGGCACTTTACACTTCAGGTGCTTTCATTCAGGAGACTAAGCAAACTTCCTTCCAGGTTGCATATTGCAATTCCATAAGGTATTTTTTTAATGAGAAAACCACTTCCTAAATGTCTCAGGGGGAGTTAATTTCGGGCAAAATTCTTGTTACCAAATTCAAAGTTAGTGCCTTTTATAATTAGAAGAAGTCTCGAACATAGCTGTTATTGCGTAAAATATTGAAAGGAGACGTATTATGGCAACGCTAAAATACCAGAAAAACGTTAAAATTGCTGTTGTAACGCTGGTTTTGGCCCTGATACTGTTTATTGAACCGGCCTTAGCGGCGAGGAAATCCAACAAAAGCAGTAGCAGTAAATCAAGCGGAGGCAGCACCAAAAGCCAGCAAGTTTCAAGGTCCTCCTCCGCCTCCAGGACCCGGCAACCTTCGAGCACCAGATCAAGCTCCTCCAGAACCTCTACCTCATTGCGGTCCATGAGGCCTCCGACCAGAATAAGCACAGCAAGGCCTTCAGGATTAAGTAGTGCTACTTCGCGAAGTAGCTCGCTACGAAGCACGAGTCCCGGCAGAACTACCAGATTCAACATCCGCATACCCAGTGCGGGGGTAACTAACCGTCAACCCCGTAGAATAACGGTCAGCCCTCCTGTTACCAGACAACCGGGAATTACCTCCAGTACTCGTAAGCCTTCGAGCATCACTATTGGTAGTAGAGAGCCGACTCCGATAAGTTCAGGTACTGGAAGGCAGACATCGGCAAGCTCAGGTAATCGTATAAGCTCCGGCAGGTCCTCACTTATCGGCAGCTTAATTGGTACGAGAACACCGAGTGTTCGCAGTACACAACCGCAAGCCGGTAGCTCAAGTAATCGTATAAGCTCCGGCAGGTCCTCACTTATCGGCAGCATAATTGGTACAAGAACACCGAGTGTTCGCAGTACAACACAACCACAAGTTGGCGATTCAACCAATCGTATAAGCTCCGACAGGACCTCGCGTATCAGCAGCTCAATCAGTACAAGAACACCGAGCGTGGGCAGAACACAACCGCAGATTGGCAGCTCAGGTGATCGTATAAGCTCAAGTAGAAGCTCGCGTATAGGCAGCGTAATAGGCAGGGACCCCGCAAGGCGGGAACCCAGCATAATCAGTACAAGAACACCGAGCGTGCGCAGTACAACAAAACCACAAGTTGGCGATTCAACCAATCGTATAAGCTCCAGCAGGTCCTCGCGAATCGGCAGCTCAATCAGGGATAGAAAACCCGCACCAATTGACGCTGGCGCGGGTGGTTTGAAATCAATTCTTCCTCAGAACTCTCGTGGACGAACAATTGGTGCGGGACCCACTTCTACAGGAAGACCTGCTCTCAGCAGTAAACTGGGGACCGTCATCACCGGAACGGTTGGAAATAGAAGCAGCCGCGTTTCCGGAAAAGCCGGGCTCTCTCGAGGACCTCGAGACGGGCATATCAACAAAGAAACTGAACAGAGACCTGCAATCAGCCGACAACAAAAAAGCACAAACATAAGGAGCATGGACAGGTTATCGCCCGGTTCAAGGATAAGAAAAGTCGTTCCGGAAAGGCAGACAGAAGTTGTTGGCACTACATTAGTGCACGATGCTCAAAGAGGAGATAGAATTTCCCTCCACAGTTACAGAATAGGAAGGTCTTCAGGCGTGGAATATCGCGACCGTCCGCATGTAACAAGGTACGACCATCACTATGGCCATTTATATATGGACTGGCGCAATCGGTTATGCTACAGAACGATCTGGCCCAGACATCGCTTTATGGTGTACTACAGCCTTGGGCCCTGGTTCACGTTTAGATATGTCTATCCCTATTATCACCGGAAATATATCTTCGTTAGCTTAGGCGGCTACTGGCCGCTAAGTTATAGCTACAGACGTTATTACTGGTATGGCTGTCATCCCTACGCTTGGTACGGCTATTACCCCATCGCCCGTGAAGTACAGGGAGATACGTACAACTATTACACCTACAATTACTACTACGATGACAATGCTGTGGCGTCCGGGTTGAGCCCGGTAATAGACGGTATTCAGCCGGTTGACCATAACACTTTTGCCGACGTACGCGAGAAGTTAGCCCAGCAGGCGGCTGAAGAACCCGGCGAGGTTACGCCGGCCGATATCTGCTTCGAAGATGCCGTCAAGGCCTTTGAAGCTGACAATTATGATGTAGCTATCGAAAAGTTCGCCGAAGCGATGGAGCTTGCACCTGATGATATAATACTTCCCTTTGCCTACTCTCAGGCGCTTTTCGCTAAAGAACAATATTCCCAAGCAGTGGAGGTCCTTCGGGAGACTATGATGAAGGTTTCACCTGACAAGGAAGGTGTTTTCTATCCTCGTGGTCTATATTCGGATGACGATGTGCTGTATGAGCAGATTAACGTCCTTGCCGAAAAGGCAGAGCTGTACAGCTTTGATGCTGACCTGCAGCTTCTTTTGGGCTATCAATTGCTTGGTATCGGCAAACTTGACGAGGCGGTCGAGCCCTTGCAGCGGGCCAGCCGGGATATGGAAAATGCAGTCGCTGCCACAACGCTGCTTAATGTCCTGGAAAAAATCAGAACTACAGAAGACACAGATTTGAAAACCACAGATGAACAGATTGAAATGGATTAGCATAGATAAATCTGTGAAATCTGTGGATTTAAGGCAAAGCGATGAATAGGAGATACTTGACAACATCTACAGAGGTTCTTTTTTTGGCGAGTCTTCTGGCATCGGTGGGCCAGGCCGGTTATTGGCAGGAATTTGCCCTCTGGCCTGCTTCCAATGAATCCCGCCCGTCGCAGACGGGACGGGATGAACAGGAAGCTCCTGATATCTAGGGCGATATTATAGCCTGGCAGCAATTCGTTGCCGAATATGGGGACTACGATATTTATATTGCGGATATAAATAACCCGAGTGAGCCATTGGTTTTTGTCATTGGTGATGCCAATGACCAAAGCAACCCGGCTGTATATGAAAATATGGTGGTATGGCAGGACAACCGCCCCCGCGTCTTCTCGTCGAAGACAAGAACAGGGGGAAACTCAAACATTTATGCGGTGGTACTCGATGGGCCCGAAGTTGCACGGTGCATATCCAGGACAGCCGGTGATGTTAATGGCAACTGCAAAATTGACTTTGAAGATTTTGCCATAATGGCCTCACACTGGTTCGAATGTTACCTCGAGCCGGCGGAAGCCTGCTAGTAATATATGGAAACGAATTCAGGAATGGATTTTGTAGATTTGAATGGAGATGTAAAATGGCTAAGAATCTAATGACAATTTTAATAGTAGCGGCTGTGAGCTTCGGTTCGTTATTAGTTGCCGGCTGCGAAAGCGATGCACAGGTCGGCTCGGCCATTGGTGCTCTGGCGGGTGCCGGTATTGGCCGGCTGGCCGGCCGCGATGCTGAATCAACTTTGATTGGAGCAGCAGTGGGCGGCACGGCCGGCTATATGATAGGCAATGAAAGCGAAAGGCAAAAAGCACAAGCTGAAAGGGCCTCTATGCGTCAGGAAATGAGAACCGTTGCAGTCAATATTACCAACAGTAACGGTTCTGTCAGCCAGGTAAGGCTCAGAAGACATGGAGTCGGTTACGTCGGCACCAGAGGGGAGTACTATCACCGTTTGCCGACAGAAGATCAGTTAAGACCTATATACGGATTTTGACAGCCGGGCGACGGCTCGTGCAGGTGGATTATTACGGATTCAAGCGTCTGCTTTGTCTCTGTTATGCTTTTAATAACTTGACGGTTGAAGAACTTGTGAGCTTGAGATATAATAGTGTTAATAACCGTCAAGTCGGTGAGTGGTGAGTAGTGGGTGGTGAGTAGTGAGTGGACTCACCAATTAACCAGTTAACGAAGCAAGAGACTTTGTATGGATAAGCGGCTGCGAAACGCTTTGAAAGGACTCACGGCCCTGGACGTCGAAAGCCGTCGCCGGGCGATGGAGCCTTTTGTGCGAGCTACATTTGGAATCTTTATCAAGTATTTGTACCGCTACCTCGGTAATGAGGTGGAGTGTGAAGATGTGCTGGAAGATGTATATGCCGATATATGGGAAAACCCGGAGCGATTGCGTAATATCACCAATGAGAAACAGCTCCTCAGGACTGTATATCTGTACTATATGCGGAAACGCTTGAGAGAAGTATATAGGAGAATAAACCGGAATTTGTATCTATCGCAAAGAAATCTGAAAGAGCTTATTGCCCCTGAAATCGGTACTCTTGAGATGGTGTCACGGTCGGAGCTTCAACAGCTCCTTCGTCAGTCGTTAAGCAAACTCAAGGCCCGAGAGCGAAGAGCTATAGAGCTCTGGATGGAAGGCGCCTCTAACAGGGCAATCGCCAATGAGCTCAAGACTACGGTCGGGGCAGTGAAAATGCTTGAATATCGAACAATGTTAAAACTTAGAAAGATGCTGCGCTATTATTATGGTGAAGACTGATTATTTATTTAATACAGGAGGAAGAGACAATGTCTGAATCGAACAGAGAAATTCATGAGCTGCTGGTTGATTATGCCGGTGCCTTGCGTGACGGCTGTATCCCGGCGTTTTTGAAATCACTTACGCGCGAGGAAGCGGAGCGAATAGCTTCTTCCTGGGAGTTTTGGGATGCCACAGAGATATCGCGAATTCTTAATAGCGTTGGATTCGCCGACAAGGCAGTGGCCCCAAATGTGAGCCTGTTTATATCTCGCGTTGATGCCGAGATTGCTTCACGTTTGAAGAAATCCAAGGCATCACCGCCCGGCAAACGCAGTGCACACACAAGGGTGACCAAGAGGGAAGATAAGACCGAGAAATCAATATGATTTTGGATTGCTACCAATGTTCATCCTGCTATTTTGAGGACAAAGAGGCCTCTTCAAGGATAGACCCCTTAACAATCTCAGCACAGCAGCCTAAGAAGGTTTTCAAGGACGCATTGGTGGTATTTGTTTGTATCGAGCTGTACGATAGTAAACAGGAGCTGGAGGAAGCAGCAGAGGAATTTGCCTCGCTATCAGAGCTGATAGGTAAGAGGTCGGTTGTGCTGTGTCCAAATGTTCATCTGTCAATTGACAAAGCGCCTGAGAAGCAAGCCGTCTGGCTGATTGGCGAGCTGGAGAAGATGCTGATTGCCAAGGACTACGAAGTGCACCTCCTGTCGTTTGGTTACCATAAACAATATGGTATGGAATGTGACGGCAATGTGGGCAGCGTTGTCGGCAGAAGGTTCTACGGTTCCGACCAAAAGCAGTTTCTCAGACTCCTGACTCGTCTTGGTGTTTGTCCTCCTGAGTCCCTGCCAAAAGACATGCCTTCCTGGGCGAAAATTCTGACCGAGCGCCTGCTCAAGGTATTAGGCAGCCGAAAAGAGACCTATAGTGTTGCTAAGAAAATGCTACAGGAGCAGCTTGATTCAACGGGCCACAGTGAGCTTTGGACGTGTATGTTGTTCGAAGGGGAGAGGAAGCCAATAGAGGATTATCTGAGCACTTTGTATGAAATTATAGAAGAATATAGCGACGTAAGAGTGCACCGGGCAATGAATCTCAGCGTGCCTGATTTTGCAAATGCTGCGCAGTTCCTTTTTCGTAAGTATCCCGAGGCAATAGAATCAGGCAGACTTAGGATTTACAACAGTCAAGTTTCTGACTTGGAATTCCTTTTAACCAGAAGCTCAGTTCTTCTGGCCTTCCCGCAAAAACCGAGAAAGAAGGGCTCTCATGCAGGAGAAATATCGTTCGGGATTTACTGCAAAGATGAAGACTTTGCGAAGAATTTGATTCAGTGGTACCGTACTTTTCTTGTCGATGCGCGATTTGGATGGATTCGAACTGAGTCCGAGCTGAACGAAATCATTAATGAGCTGGAAGAAGAAAAGTTTCAGAACAGGCGCCAATAGTCTTTGAGATATTACCATCTAAACCAGGTTTAGCTCTAAGCATATAAAAAATACCAGATTAGGACGAAACTGTGCATACGGTCTTATCTGTGGCTGTTGTTGTAACCTACGTGGTTGTGCTTACATTTGTTGCTGTGCGGGCGCGTGCCGCTCGTGAGTTTGCAGAGTTTTCATTGGCAAGACGGGCACTTCCACTGTCATTGGTTTTCGGGAGTCTTGCCGCCACCTATGTGGGACCTGTGTTTTCAATTGGCTTTGTCGGCAGGGGCTTCAAGAGCGGTTTGCTTTTTCTTGGCGTAGGATTGGCATACGCGGTCCAAAACATCCTGGTCGGCCTGTTCGTTGCCCCTCGTCTTAGGCGTCTCAAAGGATGCCACACATTAGGGGATGCCATAGGCCAGAAATACGACCCAAAGTGCCAGGTCCTGGCGGGCATTATCTCAGTTGGCTTATGTGCCGGCTTTGCTGCTGTTATGGCCAAGGCCGGCGGTGATGTGCTCAGGAGTATATTCGGTCTGCCGCATTGGTCGTCTGTCATCGTTGTCGTCGGTGTTACGGCACTATATACGACATTCGGCGGATTACGGGCCAGTGTAATAACCGACGCCTTTCAATTCTCTGCGTTTGCAATTTTACTACCCTTGATGCTTTTATTGGTATTGATGTTCCATCTGAATGGTAGTGCCGCGACTTTTGTGAAGGAGGCATCAGCTGCCACCACAGCGGGATTTGATTCCACATCGCCTATAAAGATACTGGGCCTGGTAGCGGCCTTTCTGCTGGGCGAAACGCTCATACCTCCTTATGCAAATCGGGCCCTGGCCTCTAAAACAACCGATGTCTCGCGAAATGGCTTTGTATTGGCGGGTCTATTCAGCGTCGTTTGGTTTATGGTTATGATAGCGCTGGGGATTGCGGCTCGCAGCATTATCCAGGGGAATATTGAGGAGGACAAGGTTCTTCTGAAGCTGGTCGAATCAACGATGCCTGGCGCAGGTTATGCACTTTTAATGGTGGTGTTGATATCGATAATTATGTCGAGCCTTGATTCGCTTCTCAACGCCGGCGCCGTGGCATTTACCCAGGACATTGTCAAGCCGTTTGCAAAAGTATCGGACAGCACTGCTCTGAACATTGGCCGCTGCGCGACTATTGTAATTGCTGCAATTGCCGCCGTTGGCGCACTTGCGGTTCCAAGTATCATCGACGGGCTGCTAATCTGCTATACGATTTGGGCCCCGGCGATTCTGCCTGTTCTTATAATTGGGTTATGGATAAAGCGTCCGCGCCCGCTGGCCGGCATCTTGTCAATGGGTATCGGCACGCTGGTTGCTATAATGTTTCAGTTTGTTTTCCCCTCTGCAACTGAAGTGCCTGCTATAATTCCGGCTCTCGGGGCGGCACTGCTGGCGTATATGCTGGGACATTGGCTCGAAAAAGCTTATGAGGAGCGTAAATGATGGGAGTAGTTATCGTGGTTCTTGTTGTAATTGCGGCCCTATTAGCTATCATTAGCGGCGTTTGGGTTGCACTTGCGCTAATAACTGCTATTTCTGCGCGTAGAACTATACCTGATACACAATGCCAAACAGATGAGCAAGGCAGGGATTAAAAAGACAATGAAATGATGGTCGTAAGCTGTTGTTTTATAGGATTATGCGTTTTGCATAAGGTTCTAAGCAATAAGCCTTCTGCAAAATCGAGGTTAGGCATACTTTGAAAGGAGAGCTTATGTCAAACTATAGCCGTAGAGATTTTATCAAAGCCTCTGGGAGTATTTTAGGCGCCGGCGCATTAGGCGGAGCATTGTTTGGGTGCCGAAAAGAAGAGATGCCTGCTTCCTCCGAATGGAGCGGCTTCAATTATGCTATGTGTAACGAGAGCATGAGCGAGAGCTCCCGCCTTGCGGGGTCCCAATTAAGCTGGGCCGAACAATGTCAAATTGTCGGCAATGCAGGTTACAAAGGGATTGAAATTGCAGCGTTTACCTTAGTTAAAGAAGGCGTGCAGGAGATCAGCCCCGCAGAACGTAAAGAAATGGTTTCCGTTATGGAAAATAACGGCCTTGAATGCGCAGGACTCCACTGGTTATTAGCACCGCCACCAAAGGGCTTGCACTTTACCACACCTGATGCCGCTGTCCGCCAAAAGACTGTCGCGTACTTTGACGAGCTTATCGATTTTTGTGGTGACCTTGGCGGACCTAATATGATTTTCGGCTCTCCGAAACAACGCAATACAAGGGGCATTGCCGTTGAAGAAGCTAAAAAATATTTTGCCGAAGGTCTTGCCAAGGTTGCCGACCATGCCCGGCAGCGCGGTGTTAAAATACTCATCGAAGCCTTGGGTAAAAGAACAACTGATGTCGTTAATACTTTAGCGGAATCGTTGGCGTTGGCTAAACAAGTCAATCATCCGGCTGTTCATATTATGTTTGACTTCAATAATACCGTTGACGAAACTGAGCCGTTCGATGTCCTGCTGAGAAAGTACTTTAACCATATCTATCACGTTCATGTGCAGGAAATGGGCGGTAAGCACCTTGGCACGGGAAACGCGGTAAACGATTATGTAAAGGCCTTTCAAACGCTCAAGGACTTAAAGTATGATAAGTGGGTATCTCTCGAAGTATTTGACTTTTCTCCCGGCGGGAAAACAATCGCCGAAGAGTCGATTGAAATTTTAAAACAAATTGAAGACAAATTAGTATAATAAGCGTTTCAGCTTATACCAATTCTTTTTATTGATTGCCGACCCGCTGGGTGTGAAATCATTTTCTGGCACTTATGCTGCGAAGGCATTTTGTAGATTCCAATAAGCCTGCCATTGTCCGCTTTGATCCATCGCGGCTAAGGCCATAATGCCCTCCGCATTGGGGCTATCCC
>Ga0315551_10000126_pt1 | contig 57586 bp, 53 predicted proteins | sample SalMarSW160290MG_FD_203678 | JGI IMG/M metagenome (GOLD analysis project Ga0315551, IMG submission 203678) | Salt marsh sediment microbial communities from the Plum Island Ecosystem LTER, Massachusetts, United States - Salt Marsh Sediment SW1602-90 ...
ATGTTGTCAGGGCCCAAAGGACATTCCTGATACAGTTGCACAGGCAAAAGGGGCTGCATCTTCTGCTATGAGTATTCTGACAAGAGGATTTGTAACCGTCGAACCGATTGTCTCAACAATTGATAGCGATGTCTGTACAGGCTGTGCTATCTGTGAATCTGCGTGCGAGTATGGTTCACTAAGTTTGGATAATGTTAGGAAGATTATGACGGTTAATGATGTGGTTTGCAAGGGTTGTGGTGCTTGTGCGTCCAGTTGCCCTTCAAATGCAATTGTGCTAAAACATTACACACCAAAACAATTACTCCATCAGATAGAGTCAATCCTGAAATGAAGTTCTACTTTGGTATTGCCAATGAACCCATGGGGTCCCAGGGTGGAAGCACAATGGGTTTCTTGTTAAGAAGTTTTACAGTTTTTTGCGACACATATTTCTTGTTAATCACTACCTGATAAAGAAATTCATCGAACCACTTGTCGCTCATCACAAAGTATCCCTTTTTCCCCGCATTTTCACCCCAGCTATTCTCAACCTTCCAACGAATTGGTTTTCCATTAATAAGGTTTGCACCCGTAAAAACCATAGCATGAGTAAGTTTACTTTCTCCGTAATCAAGCCGTTCACCCTTATTCCATTCGAAGTCTGTACCGAAAATAAGGTTATAATCAAAAAGCTCTGTATCCATTATGCCCTTTTCTCTATCGGAGAATTTTCCGACATCACAGCCAAACCATATTGGTTCATTATCTTTTAACTGTTTAACCGCAAGCTTTTTTAATTCCTTACTTGGAAGATTAAGATAGAGTACCTCTTTACCACCTTTTACATTTCCGAGATATTTAACGGTATATGTTTTATTGTATTGTTTGTCTTCCATTGGCGCATTTATGATACTTACATAGTCTCTTAGATTAAGTCCAATAAATTTCGTGTAGAATTGCCGAGGCGTAACATTTCTATATCTATGAAATTTGTTTTTCTTGTCTCTATATTCGAAGTTAAACCTAACCGGCGGAATACCGAAACTCAGAGCCAGAAATCTGTATATTTCTTCAAGCATTTTTTCCTTTGTTTTTCTGATATTCGCGATTGTACTATGGTGTTTTTTCATCTTCCTTAGTATAGAAGCATTTTCTCTGAGTTTTTGGGTAAGCAACCTGTTTATAAATGAAGAATTGGTGCTATTAAATGTTTCAGGATATGTGTTCTTCGGAACAATTCCATATTTCTCCACAAGATTTATGAACATATCCCACTGTCCACCATCGTTAACAGGGGACTCTAGAAGCCACATAACAGTTCTGCTCCGTATATCTTCATCGATTGTATCTATTATGTTTTCAAGGAAGTAATTAGATTTCTCCAGTTTATCAAAAAAGAACGGATAAGTCTGTGATAGTTCAAATTGCTCAAGATGCAATTTACGCATTAGATATATTCTCAATGTATTAGTTCCTGCAAAGAGCCAACACCGCCCGCTTTTTTCCTGGTAAGTAATTTTTGCTGTTTTTAGTTCATTAGAGAAAGCGAAGTCCATATTTATGATACTGTTTCTATTCATTGCCACATCGTTCACTGAAACTTTGGTTACGGCATCCATCATAATCCTGTTGTGAGGATTCGTAAGAAATTGACTCTCAAATTGATTAAGAAGAATTTTTGTAATCTGCTGTTTTGAATTTGCGCTCATTTTATCTCCTTTTAGGTTTTATCATTATACATCTTAATTCAGCATAGTTTATTTTCGTTGTATTGTCAAGTATTTTTGACAAAAAATAATGCTTGCCATATATCGGATTTGATGATATAAATGCAATTAGTATAAAGGAGGTAACATGTGTGGCAAGCTCAAACTAACTTTGCCTATGGTTCTGCTGTTTTTGTTCTTCCTGAATCTTGCGGCAGATTCACCCCTTACATCTACAGCTTTTTATTCTGCGTATAGTGATATAGATATGGTGCAGAAGGCAGCAAAATCCGGTGTTCTAACAGAGGAAGTTGCTGGATTTCTTTCATGTAAGGAAAACTCTATTGATGTGAAAGCTGCGGTTATAAATGCTCTATCCTGGGACATTAATGGAAAGAACAGCTATGAGTTTTTCAGTAAGGTTCTTAAGAAAAAATACAACAAGGGTGTTGACAGTCTCATCCTCGACGAATTGACAGGTGATGAAGTGTTCTGTTTGGGTTATCTTCTTGCAATGGATGATTATTTTGACGTTTATGACGCACTTGATATTCTTGATATTGCCTGGGGGAAAAACGACACCAGTTTTACTGTTTCGATGATATATGCATTAGTCGAGGCGCAAGCTGCAATGGACTATGATTGGTGTGAGGTGTGGGAGTTGATTAAGGATGAATTGAATGATAAAACACTTAAAAGGGATATGCGAGAGGGGGCAGTGGATTTAATTTTGGATTATATGAAACTCTACAGAGAATACTGTAATGGAGGGGAAGACACATTGGATGAATAATAGGGAATGAGAACAAAATGCTTAGATTATAAGATCGGTTCTAAAGTCAAAATGGAAAAATATTCGCGATGATAGTGATTCAAAAAGTACATAAAACGCATTTAACTGAATATTTACGGAGATAATTATGTCGGATGAGAAAATTGTGGCGTTTTGCGGAATCGTTTGCACCGAATGTCCTGCATTTTTGGCAAGAAAGAATGATGATGATGAATTGAGGAGGAAGACTGCAGAAAGATGGTCATCTCCCGAGTTTCCCATAAAGGCTGAAAGCATAGATTGCTATGGCTGTTTTGCAACTGACAAGAAGATGATGGAGTTTTGCAGACAATGCAGGATTAGGAATTGTGGAGTTGAAAAAGGTGTCGAAAACTGTGCTTACTGTGATGAGTATCCCTGTTTGAAACTCGAAGAGTTGTGGAAACACTTGCAACTTCCTGAACCAAAAGAAGTGCTTGATAAAATAAAAAAACAGTTATCATTATAGTAAAAGGGAAATTTGCTAAAGAAAGAGCGATGCATATGTCAGAATTCAGGAAGATTAGAAATGGAATTCGAAAGGAAATAAGGGCAAATGCTGATGTGTGCAATTGATATTTTTTTCTTGACATTGTGTATATTTTATTTTAGTAGTTGCCTATTGTGAAAAGATACATAATCTTTTTAATTGGTATCACAGTTTCAGGTTTCCTCATTTTCTACGGGGTTAAACTTGGTGATTTCGTTGAAGTGATTAGAAATGCTGCGCTGTTGTGTCTCTCTTGTGTTGGCATTGCAAACTAACATATGAGAATAATAATCGTTCAGATTCTCAGCACTCTCGGAATAAATAGCTATTTCTATGCAATCGTTAAAAAAGGAATATATCAAGGTCCATTGAAGGGCATCCCGTTGCCGATTATGAACTGTTACGCCTGTCCTCTTGCGCGGACTGCCTGCCCTATTGGAACGCTCCAGCATTATGCAAGCATAAGAGCAATTCCGTATTACCTTATAGGAATTTTTGGTGTTGTAGGTTTTGCAGTTGGAAGAGCGACCTGTGGTTGGATTTGCCCGTTTGGTTTTTTTCAAGACCTTTTGTTCAAAATTAGAACATTCAAGATAAGAATTCCCAAATTCTTTTCGTATTTCAAGTTTGCATTTCTGGTTATACTTGTGATATTAATTCCCTATTTCACACATGAGCCCTGGTTTTCCAAACTGTGTCCGGTCGGATCTCTCGAAGGCGGAATTCCTATAATTGCCTGGAATCCACAAACAGGTGGGCTTACAGGACTTCGCAATCTTATTGGTTGGCTCTACTTCTTGAAACTCGGGATTGTTGTATTTATACTCGGATTATCGGTAGTATCGAAAAGACCATTTTGCAGAATATTCTGTCCGGTGGGAGCAATTCTCGCTCTTTTCAACAAAGTCAGTCTCCTGCAAATCAAGCTTAGGGAAAATACCTGTAATCCTTTGAGATGCAATATTTGCCAGGATGTTTGCCCTATGGATATAAAGATATACGAAAATACAACAAATTTAGATTGCATTAGATGTGGAAGATGCATTTCTGCCTGTCCTGACAATGCTCTTTATATCACCCCATTTTTTAAGAAGGGTAAATTGGCTGATAAAAAGCCCATCATAAGCTCAATCGTAAAACATCAGTAAACCCCGTTACATTCTCCTCTAAGGGTGTCATTGCGAGTAACTCTTCTTGCCCTGTGTCATAACATTATGCACAAAACATTTTCCTATTACACGGGGCTTGCTCGACTTATGCGAAGCAATCCCCTATTCACTCCCAGTCAATATGAGATTGCCACGCCTTTACTTCGTTCAGGCTCGCAATGACGGCTTTTACTGACTATTTACCCTCAAGCTAATGCATTGTCATTCCTGCAACAGCAAGAATCCAGTCAACCTGCTGGCAATCTTAAAATAGAATTCTCCACTTGCTGGTTATAACATAACGGCGCTGCAAATCAGAATAAAAAAGTAAGGTTTTTATGACTTAAAGAAAGCTTTGTATGCTTTGTATGTTTCATAGAGGTCTGCTTTAGCAGAAACCTCGAAAGGTGAGTGCATTCCAAGTACAGCAGGACCGCAGTCAACGGTCTCTATGCTCTGGTTGGCTATATATTCTGAAACGGTTCCACCACCACCTTCATCCACCTTACCAAGTTCCCCTGTTTGCCAGACCACTTCATTTTTGTTAAACAGATTCCTTATTTCACCTACGAATTCAGCAGAGGCATCATTGGTGCCGTATTTTCCTCCAGACCCAGTATACTTTGTGAGTACGACACCGTAACCAATTTTTGCTGCATTGGTTTTTTCAAGAACATTTTGGTAGTTTGGATTTACTGCAGCATTTACATCAGCGGAAAGAGCCTTTGAATTGGTGAGAGTTTCTCTAACCTTATCGAAGCTGCATTTTTCGCCCCTTAAGGAAATGAGCCCCCTGATGCAGTCTGTAAGGAATTGCGATTGGGCACCTGTTGCTCCAACACTTCCTATTTCTTCTTTGTCCACGAACAGGGCAAGGCAGGAATGTTCCGGGTTCTTAATTTCTGCTATTGCGCTAAAGGATGTGAAACCGCATATTCTATCATCCTGCCCATAGCCGCCAACAAGACTTCTATCCCATCCGATGTCTCTCGCAGGCATTGCAGGAACAACTTCTATTTCAGCGCTAATAAAGTCCTCTTCCTTGATTCCATATATTTTGTTAAGAATTTGAATAATTGCGATCTTGACTTTTTCTTTTTCATCATCATCAGGAAAAGGAAAACTTCCTGCAAGCAAGCTAAGTTTCTCGCCTTCTATTGCTTCTGCCAATTTTTTCTGGGATTGTTCTTTCCTCGAAAGATGGGGGAGAAGGTCCGCAATAGTAAAAACAGGATCTTTCAGGTTATCACCGATACTTATTTCAACTTTTTTTCCGTCCCCTTTTACAATGATTCCATGTAGTGAAAGGGGAATAGAAGTCCACTGATATTTTTTGATTCCTCCATAATAATGCGTTTTTAAGATAGCCAGTTCTGCTTCTTCGCATAGAGGATTTGGCTTGAGGTCAAGACGGGGAGAATCAATGTGAGATGCAACCAATCTTATCCCTTCTATAATGGGTTTTTTACCTGTAATTGCAAGGGCAATGCTTTTACCTCTGTTCACAAGGTAGAAATTCCTGGCTTTCCTATTTACGAATTCTTTGAAGCCCTTCTTTTCGGAAGCTCGGACTATCCATTTGCAGGTCTCGCGTTCTGTTTTCACATTTGTGAGAAAGTTCTTGTATGCTTCTGCAAATTGGAAAACGTCCCTTTTGTCTTTCTCTGAATACTTATTCCAAGCAGGTTTGAGCTCACGCAGTAGTAGTTTCTTTACCTTTTTCGTATGGCTTTTCATAATATTCCTTTCTCTTACATAATCAAAATCTGCTGAATACATTCATTTTAATACCCTCAAATGCTTCTTCTATTCTACACACCCCTCCTGAACATAGAAGTCCACCTTTTTCCGATCCTGCCATAACATTAAGCGTATGCTTATCGGAAATATGCCATTTCATCTCAATAACCTTCCACTCAGTTCCTTCACCTTCCAAAAGGACTTCTTTATCTCTAATCGTCCATCTGCCTGAAAGTGTAACGGACGGGAGAATTCCAAGGTCAATTGAAACACCGTTATCTGTAAAGCTTATCGTATCCAAATCAACTATTCGAGAATCCAATCCGATATTAAATGAGTGAGACAAGAATAGTCCTGAAATTCCAAAATGCGGAAGCAATTCGATTTTTTCATCTATAATGGGTTCAGGTTTCCTGTATCCCTTTTTCTTAAGGTTAAAAACCAATATTGGACCCTGCTTTGTTGCATTACCTTTTATTTCGCCAAAGTATTCATCGAACCCAATGGAATCCAAAGAAATGGTTGCAAGTTTCGATGTGTTGAACCTGAGATACAAGTCTTCAAGAATATTGGTTGAAATATCAAGCATCCATCCTCTTTCATCTTTTGCCCTATTTATGGAGTAACCATCGAGATTCCCTGTAGGAGGTGCGTTATACCTGTATATAGTTCCTCCGTATCCGAGAGAGTCATAATTGAAGAATTCAAAGCTCACGGATATGTTTGCAACGAAGACATTTGTCGAGCCGTAAAATCCGGTTCCCTGCGATTTAGCAAAAAGGGTTTTATCCCAGCCATTCTTCTTTGCTAATTCAGCATAAAGAACAACCGGTCCGTGGACAACTTCAATATTTGCACTGTAAACATAAGTTTGATGAGGCTCTTCAACACCTGGGTCAAGAGAAGAGAATCTTACGAAGTTTAGTGACAGTGGAATGACCGGAATGAAATTGATGTCAATTTTTGCTCCTTCGAGAACGTCGGCAGTATCGTTTATCACAGAATAGTTGCCACTTGACAGAATAAGGTTTCGTGGTTTTCCGGCTAATAAGAAAAGAGAAATAGGATGAGTTTCGAAACTCATGGATAATCCATCAACATCTCTATCTATATTTACATCTTCTTCCTCAGTTTGATGAAGGACTAATCCTCTTCCAAAGGATTGGTAGAAATTACCGGTTTTTATGGACCATTCCGGTTTCTTATACTGCAAAAATCTTTTCCGTATTCCTTCTTTTCTGAGTGGGTCTTTTAGATCTGAAGGTTCGTATATCTGCCATTCAATAAGAGCTCTGAATGAACCATATGTTCCATTAATATTGACTACATCATTGAAAAAGTTGTGATTATCTTGTTTCCATTGCTGATAATGCAACTCATTATTTCCAGAAATCTTGAGTGCAGCTGAGAAAACTACGGTATATGTGAAAAGTATTAAGGTTAAAACAAGGAAATTAATTAAGTTTTTCTTCGGGATTTCCCTCTTCTTCCGGATAGAGCTCCTCCAGTTTTTCCTTTATTACATTCTCATCGCCGTCTATGAATCCCTTGCGTCTTAAGATGATATTGCCTTCTTCATCTAACAGATAAACTTCAGGAATTGTTTGAATGCCAAAAAGCTCTTTTACTTCGCCATTTTTATCGTAAAGGACTGTATACTCCCATTTATGTCCTTTTACAAGTCCAGGGATCTTGGAGATGTTTCTGGGTCCGTCTTCATTGATTGCAAGGTAAACAAGCCCCTTTTCTTTGTATTCGCTGAAGATGTCTTTCATAGCATCCAAGCCTTGAATACAACTTTTGCAGTAAACTGCCCAGAAATCGATTATAACATATTGACCAAGGAGAGAGTCAAGATATACAGTTTCATTCTCTATTGATTTCAGGCTGAATGAAGGTGCCTTTTCAAGCTCTTCTTCGGCTCCGATGGAAAAAAAGAGAACAAGCAGAAAGATAGGAATATATACAATAACCTTTTTCGTAATATTTCCCTTTGTTTTATCACTTATCATTCAAAAATAATATATCAACGAGCAACAGATGTCAAGAAAAAAGTTTTCTTGAATTGTCTTGACAAAGACGAATTTATTTGGTATTTATATCAGGAAATTTGCTTGAATGGACTGCTTAAGTTGGTTTTAAGGGGATTTTAGAGTGGACTTGAGAATTCGGAGTAATACAAGCAACAAAAGTGTTTGGATAATCTTAGATTATGGGAGGATATACTGCCGAAGGTCATTGCAATTGCCAATCAGAAGGGTGGTGTGGGAAAAACTACAACAGCCGTCAATCTATGTTCCAGCTTTGCCATTTTTGAAAAGAATGTACTTCTCATTGATCTGGACCCTCAGGCAAATGCAACCAGCGGACTGGGTTTTAGCAGTAATGGAATAAAACATTCAGTTTATGAACTCCTAATAAGAGAGGTGAAGATTAATGAGGTAATAATGGAGACTAAGTTCCCGTTTTTCAAGTTAATACCGTCGAAGGTTGCCCTCGTTGGAGCAGAAATAGAACTGGCGGATAGAGATGATAGACATTTTAGATTGAAGAATGCAATAAAAGATGTTAAAGAAAATTTTGATTACCTCATAATTGACTGTCCCCCTTCGCTCGGTCTATTGACCGTTAATGGGCTTGTTGCCTCGGGATCAGTCCTTATTCCTATCCAGAGTGAATTCTATGCAATGGAGGGACTTGGCAAGCTACTTAATACTATAACTCTGATTCAAAAGAGCTTCAACAAAGACCTGGATATCGAGGGCATAGTTGTTACTATGTTTGACTCGCGTTTAAATCTTTCCAGAGAGGTGCTTGCCGAAGTTAATAAGTACTTCGGGGAGAAGGTATATAAAACCATAATTCCAAGAAATGTGAAGCTTGCGGAGGCACCGAGTTTTGGTAAACCAGTTGCATTCCATGATATTCATTCGAAAGGTGCGGAGAGTTATATGAAACTGGCAAAGGAAATATTGGAGAATGGCTAAGAAAGCATTAGGAAGAGGTTTGGATGCACTTTTCCCAAAGCGGGATGAAGAGGATCTGCAGGGAGTTACTAACGTTGCAATTTCCTCCATCCATCCCAATCCATACCAACCGCGTGACGACTATAGTGACTCGGAAATTTTAACACTTGTCGATTCGATAAAGCAAAAAGGTGTTATTCAACCTATAGTCGTGAGAAAGAGTGGAAAAGCTTATGAACTCGTTTGTGGTGAGAGACGATTTCGCGCTGCAAGGAAAGCGGGTCTTAAAAGAATACCTGTTGTAGTGAAAGATTTGATCGACAGAGAAGTTCTTGAAGTTGCACTAATCGAGAACCTTCAAAGAAAAGATCTCAATCCCATAGAGGAAGCCAAAGCGTATAACAGACTTGCAAAAGAATTTAGTTTAACACAATCCAACATTGCTAAACTTGTCGGAAAACAAAGGTCTACGGTAACGAACAGGATTAGACTTCTCAATCTTCCAAAGACAATTCAATCTATGATAATGCAAGGTGTAATCAGTGAAGGACATGCAAGGGCGATTCTTGCGGTGGGTGATGAGAGCAAGATGCTTTTTATTGCGAACCAAATAAAAAGACAAGGACTTAGTGTTAGAGATACTGAGAAACTAACACAAAACAAACAGAGGAGAATTAAAAAGAATATAAAGAAAGATTCGTTCACAATCGAAGCGGAGCGCCTTCTCAGAGAGAAATTTGGGACGAAATGCAGTATACTTAAAAAGGGAAAAGCAGGAAAGATTACTATAGAATTCTATTCCAGTGAAGACCTTGTAAGAATATTCGATGTTCTATCCATTGGGATAGATTGAAAAGAGTAGAGAATTCTATTATGAGAAAATATGAAAGAAGTCACAAATCCAAGTAATCGGATGTACTGGGAGATGCTATGATTGAATTAAAGGAAGTTTTAAGGGTGCTTTCAGAAACTGATGGAGTTTCTTCGTGCGAGAAGAATCCTAAGGAAATAGTGAAGAAGGAACTTAAAAAACTAAATGTTAAGTTTAGTGAAGATGTTGTTGGAAACCTAGTCGCAGTGAAGAAAGGAAGATTAGGGACTGGAAAATTTATGATTGCATCACACATTGATGAGATTGGTTTGATTGTTACTGCCTTTGATGAGAATGTTCTTAAGTTCACGACAGTTGGGGGTTTTGATAAAAGAATTCTGCTTGGACAGGAAGTCGTTGTTCATGGTAAAAAGGAGTTGATTGGTGTTATAGGGAGTATTCCACCTCATTTTTTTCCTAAAGGTACAAGCAAGAAAGTGCTGTTAACGGAAGATCTTTTTATCGATGTTGGCTTAGATGAAAGAGAAATAAAAAGGAATGTCGAGATTGGGAGTTTGGTGAGTCTAAAAAAGGATTTTGTTGAACTTTATAGTGAGAGATATAGTGGTAAATCGCTTGATAATAGAGCCAGTGTTGCTGCTTTGCTTTGCATTTTTGATGAGCTTACCCGAATCAAGCACGATTGGGATGTTTACGGCGTATTCACTGTTCAAGAGGAGATTACTGGACTTGGTGCAGTAAGTTCATCGTACAATGTTTTTCCCGACGCTGCAGTTGCCATCGATGTTGGATTTGGGAAACAGGTCGATTTTTCACCAAATTTTACTACAGAGATTGAAAAAGGTCCAATAATCGCAACAGGTCCTAACATTCATACAGGACTTAAGAATGCTATGATTAAAATTGCTGAAGATTACGAAGTTCCATATCAGGTGGAAGCAGAACCAGGGACGACAGGAACAGATGCAGAGGCAATTCAAATTTCGCGGGAGGGTATCCCAACTACGCTTGTATCCATACCAATACTGTATATGCATACACCAGTTGAAGTGGTTTCAATGAAAGACATAAGAAGAACGGGCAGGTTGATTTCATTATTCGTGAGTTTTTTAAATTCTGAAATGCTCAAAGGAGACAAAGATGCTACTTGAAAAATTATCGAACTTGGACGGTGCATCTGGTGATGAAGCAAGAGTCAGGGAGTTCATTCAAAAAAGAATAAGGAAATATGCAGACAGTATGGAAATCGATGCCCTTGGAAATCTTATTTGTTTCAAGAAAGGTAGAGTAAAGAAGCCTATAGTCCTTATAGCAGCACATATGGATGAAGTTGGATTTATGGTAACCGAAAAAAGACAGAATGGAACACTTGGTTTTTCCAAAGTAGGTGGGATAGATTCGAGGGTTATACTCGCGAAAACTCTCAGGTTTGGAAAAAATGGAACAAAAGGTGTAATAGGTGCAAAACCTGTTCATCTTCTCAAAAAGGAAGAGGTTACGAAAATTCCAGGGATTGATGAAATGTATATTGATGTTGGTGCAAAATCTCATAAGGATTTCAAGGATATTGAGGTTGGCGATTACGTCTATTTCGATACTTGTTTTGAGAAGATTTCTGCAAAGGTTGTAAAGGGGAAAGCTTTTGATGATAGAGCAGGATGTTCTCTGATAATGGACTTATTCAAGGAAAAATTCAGAATGCCTTTATATGGAGTTTTTTCGACTCAGGAAGAAATTGGATTAAGAGGTGCTATGGTTATAGGCAATCGCTTAAGACCAGATTATGTTATCATACTTGAGGGAACTGGAGCGGGAGATTTTCCGTCAAAAAAGGACAATTCAAAGTCTCCATTTCTTGGCAAGGGACCTGCATTAACAGTGATGGATAAAAGCATGATTGCAGATAAAAAGCTACTTGAATTGATTATAAAAATTGCAAAGCGGAAAGGTATTCCATATCAATTAAAACAACCCGGTATAGGGGGAACCGACGCGGGGCGGATTCAAATTTCTCGGAAAGGTGTAAAATGTGCAGTAATTGCAGTCCCTGCAAGATACATTCATTCTCCCGTATGTCTTATGAATTTGAGTGACTATGGTAATACATTAAAGCTTGCAAAATTCGTTCTTAAGCGTTTAGGAGATAGTGGGAAATAAAATACTTTTAGGAATTAGGGAGGAAAGATGAAAAAAACGATAAAAAAGCTAACCGAGGCATTTGGACCATCAGGTTTTGAGAATAATGTTAGGAAAATAGTTCAGAAGGAAATAGTGAGTTATGTTGATAGTACAAAGAAGGACACCCTGGGAAATTTTATTGCGCATATTAAAGGAAAAGGTCCGAAGCTTATGCTTGCTGCCCATATGGACGAAATAGGTGTCGTCACGAGCTACATTGATAAGAAAGGTTTTATTAGATTTTCCAATGTTGGAGGTTTTTTCCCGATACATTCACTAACTGCTCGGATTGTATTTGAGAACGGTGTTATTGGAGTGATTGGTGAAGAAGGACGGAAAAGTATGAATGACCCCATAGAGATGAGCAAATTATATATCGACATTGGAGCGGGAAATAGAAAAGAAGCTGAAAAACTTGTTCCTGTTGGTTCATTTGGAACCTATCAAAGGGAATTTGTAGATCTCGGCAAGAGGATTGTTTCAAAAGCTCTTGATGATAGAATAGGCTGTGCGGTTCTTGTAGAAGTTATTAAAAGGTTAAAAGGAAAATCGAAGTTTGATACATATGTTGTTTTTACTGTGCAGGAAGAGGTTGGGTTAAAAGGTGCAAGAACTTCTGCTTTCGGAATAGAACCCAAAATCGCACTCGCAGTTGATGTAACAAGGACAGGGGATACACCGGGAGCATCAAAAATGGCTGTAGAACTTGGGGCAGGTGCCGCCATTAAAGTAAAAGACAGAGCAATTGTTTGCAATCCTCTAATTGTTAAAAAGCTAAAAAGTGTTGCACGTAAATACAAGATACCTTATCAGTTGGAAATACTTGAAAGGGGTACGACGGACGCTACAAGCATTCAACTGACAAAGGGAGGTATTCCATCTGGAGCGGTTTCTATTCCAAGCAGGTATATACACAGTTGCTCCGAAATGGTTGATATTGATGATGTTGAGTCCTGTGTACAGCTCATTTCTAAGTTTGTCCAAACAGGTATTTAGAGATGAAAAAATATTTCACCGTACAGATTTTTTCTTCCGATGGGAAAACAGCAATAACAAGGAAAGTATCAAAGAACTTGATTGCTTTTCTTACTGTTCTTCTTACATTGGTTGTCATTGCAATAATTACAGTTGTTGCCTTTTATGGGAAGGTTTATGTAAAAGCCTTGAAAGTTAGAAATCTTGAAGAAAGAAACAAGTATTTGGAAGGAGAGTTCGAGAAAATTATTCAGCTTAAGAAGGATGTCGAAGAGATTTCGAAAACAAGAGAAAAGCTTGAAGTGGCATTTGGAATGGAACAAAGGGAAAGAGAAGTTGGAAATCGGGAATTCGTATCCAAGAGTAATGAAATCCTGGAAGAAACAAAAGGAGGCGATACTATTGTTAAGAGTCCGGAGATGAAGGAATATTTGGAAAAGTCGAGAATTCTAAACAAGAGTGTGCCAAATCTCATACCTGTAGATGGTTGGATTACAAAGGGTTTTGACAGAGTACACAGGGCTGTTGATATTGCCGCAGAAAGAGGGACTGCTATTTTTTCATCGATGGATGGCAGTGTGGAGTTTGTTGGATGGGATTCAATTCTGGGTAATATTATCAAGGTTGGAAATTCAAGCGGATATTCGGTTGTTTATGGACACTGTTCGAACACTTATGTGAACAAAGGAGATTTTGTTAGAAAGGGAGGTATAATTGCGAGTGTTGGTAATACGGGTAGAGCAGATGCACCACACCTACACTACGAAATTTTGATGAATGGTACGAATGTCAACCCTGAGCTTTTTTTTGTAAAAAGCTACAGAAAACTAAAGGAGGAGTAGAATGGCTAAGAATGAGAACCTGATGAATATTTTAGGAAATGGGACAAAGTTCAAAGGAAACATGAATATCTCGGGGAGTTTGAGAATAGATGGAGAATTCGACGGCAATCTGAGTATTTCTGAAACTTTGATAGTGGGGAAAAGCGGATTTATAAAGGGAGAGATAAAAAGCAAGAACAGCGTTGTTGGTGGTAAAATTAGTGGAAATCTCAGTAGTTTGGAGAAAGTGGAACTTCAAGCAGGTGCGATTTTTGATGGAGAGCTTGCATGCAAAAAGCTGATTATCGAAGAAGGTGTTTTGTTCGATGGAAGTTGTAGAATGTCTGAGGTAAAGGGTGCATCTAAGCAAGAAAAAGCGAAGCCTGCAGAAATCGCTAAGTAGATATTGGAAAAATAGTACAGGGATTTAGTATTAGGATAGTGAGAAAGAATAGAGCAAAAGATGAGTTGAGACATCAAAGAGTTACTCTCGAGTTTATAAAGCACGAAAAAGCATCTGTACTCTATGAACTTGGGCTAACAAGAGTTTTGTGTGTTGCGACAAAACAAGTCGGGGTTCCTAAGTTCCTCGAAGGGAAATCTCTTGGTTGGGTAACTTCAGAATATGGAATGTTACCAAGATCTTCACCAAATAGAATACCAAGAGAAAGAGTTAAACTTTCTGGCAGAAGTCAAGAAATTCAGAGATTTGTTGGAAGATGTCTCAGGGCAGGATGTGACCTCTCTCTGCTTGACGGTTACTCTATCGTTGTCGATGTTGATGTTATTCAGGCTGATGGTGGCACAAGAACAGCTGCGGTGAATGGCGGAATGATCGCTCTTTATATTTTATTAAGGGATATGTTTACAGTTGGACAATTAGAAAGTATGCCTGTTGTTAGTCTTATTGCCGCTGTCGGTGTCGGGAAAATGGGTGTAAGTATACTTCTTGATCCCGACTATGCAGAGGATTCTAATCTTGATGTTGATATGAATGTAGTTATGAATGAAAATATGAAATTCGTGGAAATAGATGGAATAACAGAAGGAAATGCTTTTTCTAAGAGGGATTTAAACGGGATGTTATCCGTTGCCGGGAAGGGTATAAAGGAAATTATTGAACTTCAAAGAGAAAACCTATCATTGAAGTTAGTGTAAAGCCAACATAGATGAAATCCCTCCGCTCCAAACTCAGTTCTCGAAATATTTAAATGAAAACAAGGATAGAGAAACGAATATCGATTAGACAGGGAAGAGAGGTAAGGCTCGACAAGTATGTTCTGGGATTAGGACTTGGTTTTTCGCGCTCTAAGATTCAGAAACTTATAAATGATAATTGCGTTCTTATTGATGGCAAGTCCGTAAAAGCTCATCATAGTGTTCATTCGGGGGAAGTCCTTACGATAGTCTGTGAGAAGAGAAAACCTTCAGGGATTAAAGCTGAAAATATCCCTATTGAAATAGTTTATGAAGATTCTTCTGTTGTAGTGGTTAATAAAAGAGTAGGTATGGTGGTTCATCCTGCAAGAGGTAATTTAACCGGGACTCTTGTTAACGCTCTACTATATCATACATCTAGAGAACTTGCCGAAACGGATGATATTTCAAGACCAGGTGTAATACATAGACTTGATAAAGATACATCGGGACTTATAGTTTTTGCGAAAACGGAAAGAGCTCACGCCCTTCTTGGAAAACAGGTTCAAGACAGGATGATGAAAAGAGTTTATTTGCTTCTTGTATGGGGAATGGTTCCAACCAATAAAGGAATTATAGAAGCACCTATTGGAAGAAATACTGTTGATAGAAAGAAAATGAAAGTAACACCATTTCAATCGCGAAAGGCGGTAACACATTACAGGATTATCCAAAGATTCAGTATTGCAACATACATCAGAGCTCAATTGGAGACCGGCAGAACTCATCAAATCAGGGTTCATTTTTTGCATATGGGGTATCCCGTTGTTGGTGACCCCGATTACGGCGGTAGGAAAGTTTCGATACTTGTTAACGTCGGGAAGCAAAACAGAGAGCAATTTGACCACATTCTCAAGAAACTTAAGAGACAAGCTTTGCACGCAACTGCTCTTTCGTTTGAACATCCCGAGAAGAAAAAGACAATGACCTTTTATTCTCCACTCCCTGTGGATATCAAGGAAACTATTTCGTTCTTACAACGGAATTGTGAAGCAAGTTAGCAATTTAAGAGAAAAGGAGTGTTTAGTTTGAAAAAGAAACTTCTAATAGTTGAATCTCCTACAAAAGCGAAAACCATACAACAATACCTTGATTCAAGAGGGTTTGAAGTTCTTTCTTCTAATGGTCATATAAAAGACCTTCCTAAGAATAAATTGAGTGTTGACATAAAAAACGAATTTAAACCTACTTACGAAGTAATTTCAGGAAAATCGAGGATTCTTAGCAAGCTTAAAAAGGCGTCGAAAGACGCATCTGATATTTTTCTTGCAACTGATCCTGATAGAGAGGGAGAAGCAATTGCTTTTCACTTGGCGCAGGAAATAAGTGATAGGAAGGTTCCTTTTAGAGTACTCTTTTACGAAATCACAAAAGAGGGGATTGAGAAAGCGATCAAGGATCCTGGATATGTCAATTTAAATCTTGTGAAGTCTCAACAGGCACGAAGAATCCTGGATCGGCTCGTTGGATACAAGGTAAGCCCTTATCTGTGGAAAACCATAAGGAGAGGTTTGAGCGCTGGAAGGGTTCAGACTGTTGCTTTACGTTTGATATGTGAGAAAGAAAAGACTATAGAGGATTTTATAAAAGAGGAATATTGGGAACTTGAAGCGACCTTTGAGAAAAATAACAATGGTGAGTTCGTGGCGACATTGGTTCAGATTGCAGGAAAGAAACCTGAAATAAAGAATGTGAAGGATGCGAGTCGAGTCACTGCTGAGACAAAAAAAGAAAAATATGAAACAGTGAAGTACGAAAAGAAGAATGTGGAAAAATCTCCGCCGCCTCCTTTCATTACAAGTAATCTCCAACTCGAAGCATCAAGAGTACTCAATTTTAGTGCAAAACAAACAATGAGAATTGCCCAGCAACTTTACGAAGGAATAGAACTTGGGAAAGAAGGACCTGTTGGTTTAATCACATATATGAGAACCGATTCTTTCAGGATTTCAGAAAAAGCAAGGAATGAAGCGAGAAAATTCATTGGCGATGAATTTGGGGATAGATTTTTGCCAGGAAAGAAGAGAGTCTTCAAGTCAAGAAAGAGCGCCCAGGAAGCCCACGAATGCATAAGACCTTCTTCGATTTTTAGAACTCCTGATAAGGTAGAACCATTTCTGGACAAGAATCAATTAAGGCTCTACAAAATGATATGGCATAGATTTGTCGCTTCACAGATGTCCAATGCGGTCTATGAATCAGTTACTTCTGAACTTCTTGGTGGTAAGTTTCTTTTTAGAGCAAAGTCAAGAAAAGCGATATTTGAAGGTTTTACGAAGCTTGTTCCGGTGAATGAGCAATCCAAGAACGTAAATATTCCACCCCTTGATATAGGAGAGAAGGTGTTGCTTGTTTCCGTCGAACAGAGTCAGCACTTTACAGAACCGGCAAAAAGATACACGGAAGGGACTCTTGTTAAAACGTTAGAGGCAAAAGGTATAGGACGTCCGAGCACTTACGCAACTATCATAAGTACAGTTCAAAATAGAGGATATGTGAAGAAGCTAAAGAAGGCACTTATACCTACAGAACTTGGCAAGGTAGTGGTTAAAGTTCTTCTTGAGTATTTCGTGAAGATTTTCTCTTATGATTTTACCAAAGAAATGGAAGAAGAATTGGATGGCATAGAAGAAGGGAAAGAGGAAATCGGTTCAGTTCTACATAATTTTTACCAGGATTTTGCTTTAATGCTGAGGAAAGCGGATAAAGAAGTAAGAAAGATCAAAGAAGGCGTTGTAGAAAAAACAAATGAAATTTGTGAAGTTTGCGGTAAACCCATGGTCATCAAATGGGGGAAATATGGAAGATTCCTTGCTTGTAGTGGTTATCCAGAATGCAAAAATACAAAACAACTTGACAGCGAAAAAGTAGAAGGTAAGTGTCCAAAGTGTGGAGGGCAGTTGGGAATAAGAAGAGGAAAATATGGAAGGTTTGTTTCTTGCGAGAATTATCCCAAATGCGATTTCAGTTCTTCGGTTAAGATAGGTGTAAAGTGTCCACAAAAGGGATGTGATGGTGAATTGGTTGAAAAGGTTACCAGGAAAGGTAAAGTGTTCTTTGGATGTAGCGGTTATCCCAAGTGTAAATATGCACTCTGGGACAAACCGGTTGCAAAACAATGCCCACATTGTAAGTTTCCTCTCGTGGTCGAAAAATATGGGAGGAAAGGTGTTTATCTGAAGTGCCCTAAATGTGGGGCAAAGATAGAAAAGAATAATGAGGAGTGATGAGCAATACTTACGATATGACCAGGGTATGTAACACTGAAGCGAAGGAGGAAATGTGGCAATTGTTGAGCCTTTTAAGGGATTGAGACCAAGAAAAGGATTTGCCGAAAAAGTTGCTTCACCGCCATACGATGTTTTGAACTCGAGTGAAGCAAGAGAAATGGTAAAAGATAAGCGTTACAGTTTTCTCCATGTTGTTAAGCCAGAGGTAGACCTTGAACCTTCGGTTGATCTTTACGACGATAGGGTTTACCGCAAAGGAGCGGAGAATTTGAAAAGATTGATTGGGGAAGGTGTACTGGAGCAGGATGAACTGGAATGTTTCTATATTTACAGACAGTTGATGGGGGAGCACGAGCAAACGGGACTTGTTGCAGTTGCATCTGTGGATGAATACGAAGAGGGCAAAATCAAGAAGCACGAAAACACACGCATTGAAAAAGAAATAGACAGGTCGAAACACATAAATGCATTAAATGCGCAGGCAGGTCCTGTATTTCTTACATATAGGGCAACCGAAGAGATTGACAAACTGATGAACACTTTGACTCGGAATGAACCAGTTTACGATTTTACTTCCGAGGATAGCATCAGACATACTTTTTTTGTTGTGAAGGATAGAGAGTCCATTAATGCTATCAGGAATGCTTTTGCAAAATTGGATTGTTTATATGTGGCAGATGGTCATCATCGTTCCGCTTCTGCATCAAGGGTAAGAAATGAAAGGAGAAAAGACTCCAGGGAGTTTACAGGCAAGGAAGAATGTAATTTTTTCCTTTCCGTCATTTTTCCTGATAAACAGATGTATATAATGGATTATAACAGGGTTGTATCCAGTTTGAATAGCTGCACAGAGGAGGAATTCCTGAAAAAGGTGGGCGAGAAATTCATTGTTGCGGAATATGCTCTGAAAGGAGATCCTTTTAAGCCGCAAGAAAAGCGTAATTTTGGAATGTATCTGCATGGGAAATGGTACCAGCTTAAAGTCAAGGAAGGTATGTTCGATAAAGAGGACCCTGTTTTCAGCCTTGATGTGAGTATTCTTCAGGAGAATTTGCTCAAGGTTGTGTTGGGCATTGAAAATCCGAGGACGGATAAAAGAATTGCATTTGTAGGTGGGATTAGAGGCTTAGGTGAACTTGAAAGGCTTGTTGATTCGGGAGAGTTCGTTGTTGCATTTAGCATGTTTCCAACAACAATTCGACAGTTGATGGCAATCGCCGATGCGGGAAAAGTAATGCCTCCAAAGTCAACCTGGTTCGAGCCAAAACTCCGCAGCGGGCTGATCACACATTTGCTCTAACGCTGACTGTGAAGGCTGTCATCCTGAGCACTGTCATGCTGAATTCATTTCAGCATCTCGTCTTTAGATTCTTCAATAGTTAAAAAGCAGTGTTTATTCAGAATGACAAATAGAAGTTAATGGCAGTTTATTTCACAAGCAAGACAGGACAGGGAGCGCACTGTATAACGTAGCTGCTAACACTACCCAATGAGCTTTCTTGTTTCTTGTGTAATCCTCTTGTCCCAATAACTAACAGGTCATAATTTTTTGCAGTAGCACAGAGTGCTAGTGACGGTTTCTTTTCTCTTATAAGTTTTGAGTCTACTGTAAAATCGTTTTTCTCAAATACACTTGCTGTATCACTTAGAATTTTTTTTCCATCCTCAACAAAACTCTCCATAAGTTCACTGGAAATATCTCCCTTGTATAGTCCAGGAACATACGCTACATAAATAAGTGTAACTTTTGCTTTGAAACGTTTGGCGATTTCCAGTGCGTTTTCAGCAGCGCGCAAAGAATTTGACGAACCATCTGTTGCAAGTAGGATTTTTGAAAACATTGCTACCTCCTTTAACAAATAATTAGTCTTCACGTTCCTTGTTTATCATTTTTTTCTTTACTAGTCAACAAGATTTTTCTTGCAAAAACTTGCTCAGTCCGTTATGATACAATAAAGGAATAGGAGGAATATTTGCCCATTGTTTTCTTATCTTTATTGCTTTTTTTAAGAATTGACCCAGTTTTGGATTTACTTCCAGCAAATGCCGTGCATATTCAGACTGTTGAAGATGATTGCACTAATAATGGACACAAAGAGGTGATATTTGTTTATGATGTTGATGGACGTTTTGGAACGGCAAAGTACAAGGGGACCATCGTATCCATTTTTGAGGAAATTGAACAGCAGTACAGGGAAATTTACAAATGCAGGTTGAGTGCGGACACGAAAATTAGGTTGGTAAAACTGTTCGAAGGAATTCCACCTTTAATCGAAGTTCAATGGTTTCACTCAAAAAGTGGGGGAAATATTTATATATGTTATGATAAAAAGCTACTCAGGTTCAAGGAGATTATGAATCTTGAAAGTGGAGGTTTGAACAGAAAGGATCTGGATGGTGACGGTAAAGATGAGGTTTTCTCGTTTAAATTCAAATCACGGGATTGTGAAAGAGCAGAAGAAGACATTTTTGCAGGTGTGCTGACCTTTTATTCCTGTGAGGAAGGAAACATTATTTCTTATCCTGATAAACCCTTATATATGCGACCAGGAATAACATACTTCGCAACAGATAAGGAAAATAGTGAAGCAAACTTTTTTAATATCTTACCTGACTATTCCAACAAAAGAGAATTTAGAGGTAAAGATGACCTGTCTTTTAAGTTTCTTCTGTCTCAGGATGAGGGATTTTTAAGGTTAGTGTTGCATATCAAAGATGATGCTATATATGAGGAAGAAAGCAATATACTAAAAGGAGACCATCTCGTCATCCTGCTGGATACAGATTTGAACCGCGATTTTTGCAGCGCCAAACTGAATAATGACGATGTAGTAATAAAGATAGTTCCCGGGGTGGGTAAGAGCGAAAATCCTGTTGTACTGAATGGCAATAACCTATCCGCTTTTTCAAAGGATTTGACAGGGAGAATATATGGTAGTGTAGAGAGGGAAATTGGTGGATACTCTGTTGATTTGAAGATTCCTATAGAAAGGGAATGGATGAAAAGAACAGTTTTTGGTCTTGGTTTTGAGGTTTATGACAGAGATAGGAAAAATGCATATACACCTTCCAGAAAACTATGCTGGCCTCCTAAACTCAAAGAGAACGACCCAACAACCTGGGGTAATCTATATCTTTTTTCACATTGAGTTAATAGGTAATGTATCATAATTATTGTTACAGTTATTCCTTAGGCTATTGAGGACCGGTTTGAGAAATGTGTCATTCTGAGTAAGTTAAGTCCCCTCTAAAAAGAGGGGATTTAGGGGTGTGTTCTGTCATTCCTGATTTTCATCAGGACAAGTCTGAGTAATTTTTTTCATATTCATCCCGGAAGAATCTCGTCTTTAGATTCTTCAATAGTTTAAAAGCAGTGTTTATTCAGAATGACACACTTATTTGCTCACAGAATATTGACTCATAATCAAATTTCACTTGACTATATCGTTATACTAATGTATACATAAAGTGAAAATGAAACTCACGCATATTAGTAACCTCATAATAGTTAAGGAGGCATTATGGAAAGAACTTTTACTTTGGAGTACTGGTTAGATGAAGACTGGTACGTAGGTAGGTTAAAGGAAGTTCCCGGTGTATTTAGCCAGGGTGAAACCTTAAGAGAATTGGAAGATAATATTCAAGAGGTATATAAACTGATGATGGAAACAGAGACTTTACCTAAACTATCAGTAAAACCGAAAGAAAAAGAGTTAACAATAGCCTTATGAAGAGGAGAGAGCTAATAAGGTTTCTTACCAAATCAGGTTGTTTTTTGATTCGGCATGGCAAAAGACATGACATTTACATGAATCCAAAGAACGGTCGAAAAGCACCTGTCCCAAGGCATACTGAAATAAGAAGCACTTTGTTTGAGTTGATTAGAAAGCAATTAAGGGTCTAAACATAACTGAGAAGTATATTATTTTAGGTATAGTGTCTTCATTCTGTTATTATGAGAAGTGATACTATGAGAAATATTGTACAAGAAACCATAGATAGGAGTTAAAGTGATAGAAAGATACACTACTAAAACGATGAAAGAGCTGTGGTGTGATGAGACCAAGTTTGCTAAATGGTTATTGGTTGAACTTGCTGTTCTTGAGGGTTGGGTGAAGAGGGGAGATGTGAAGAAAATCGTTCTTGAGAGGGTGAAGAGGAGAGCGAAATTCAGCGTTAAAAGGATTGACAAAATAGAAGAAAAAGTAAAACATGATGTGATAGCATTTCTTACGAATATTGCAGAGAATGTTGGCAAAGATGCGCGTTTTATCCATATGGGTATGACATCATCCGATGTGCTTGATACTGCGCTTGCACTGCTTTTAAGGGATGCGGGTAATGAAATACTAAAGGACTTAATATCAATTGAAAAAGTTCTAAAGAAACTCGCGGTAAAATACAAAAGAACGATAATGATCGGCAGGACGCACGGAATACATGCTGAACCCATAACCTTTGGATTGAAAATTCTACTGTGGTACGATGAGGCGAATAGGGATGAGAAAAGGCTTATAGATGCAATAGAAAATATTTCTTATGCAAAGATTTCGGGTGCAGTTGGAACTTTTTCAACGATGCCTCCCGATGTCTTCGAATATGCATCCCGCAAACTCAAACTTAAACCCTGTTATGCTGCAAGTCAGGTTATTTCCCGCGACAGACATGCTGAATTTCTTCTTACACTTTCACTTATTGCGGGTTTTATAGAAAAAATTGCCCTTGAAATAAGACACTTACAAAGGACAGAAGTAGGTGAGGTTATGGAACCATTTACAAAAGGTCAGAAGGGTTCAAGTGCAATGCCACACAAGAGAAATCCCATCCTATGTGAAAGATTGTGCGGATTTTCCCGTATCGTTCGCGCAGATGCTATGGTTGCTTGCGAAAATATTGCTCTGTGGCATGAAAGGGACATTAGCCATTCGTCCACAGAAAGAGTCATATTCCCTGATGCTACAACGCTTCTGGATTATGGTCTTAAGAAACTGTTTTTTATCTTGAATAATCTGGAAGTCAACACTGAGAAAATGAAAAGGAACATTGATATGACTAAAGGATTAATATTTTCCCAGAGGGTTCTTTTGAAACTTATCGAGAAAGGTATTTCAAGGGAAAAAGCCTATAGAATAGTTCAGTCCAATGCAAAGAAAGTCTGGAAGGGTAAAGAAAACTTTCTTGATGCCCTCCTGAAGGATAAGGAAGTTAAAAGAGCACTAAGTGTAAACGAGCTAAAATCGTGTTTTACTATTGATTACTATCTCGAAAATATAGACTACATTTTTAAGAAAGTGTTACATTAATTTTCATACTGCCTTTTTGAGTAGATTAAGTCCCCTCTAAAAAGAGGGGATTTAGGGGTGTGTTCTCTCATTCCTGATTTTCATCAGGACAAGTCTGAGTAATTTTTTCCATATTCACCCCGGAAGAATCTCGTCTTTAGATTCTTCAATAGTCGGAAAGCATTGCTTATTCAGAATGACAGACATTTTCCCTCTCACGAAATTACTAATTACTAAATTGCCTAATTACGAAGTTAAATGGTTGAACGACGCTCTAAACCCTCTAAACGAAGTTCATTATCTAATGAAAACTAGATTCTAAAGTATATATCTTGAAAGGTCTTTGTCTTCTACCAGGTTTTGCAATTTGTCGTCTACTATTTCTTTGGTTATCGCAATCTTGCCAAACTTGACATCAGGAATATCGAAAAGATAATCTTCGAGCAAGGCAGACATTATGGTTTGGAGTCTGCGTGCACCTATGTTTTCAGCCTTGTCGTTTACTACTGCTGCGTAATGAGCAATTTTTGAAATGGCATCATACGAGAAGGTTATATTCTCGTTTTCTGTATCCAGAAGTGCAGTATATTGTTTGATAAGTGCATTCTCCGGTTCAGTGAGGATTCTCTTGAAATCCTCTTCCGTAAGGCTGTTTAGTTCCACTCTTATGGGAAATCTACCCTGAATTTCAGGTATAAGGTCCGAAGGTTTGGTCATATGGAAAGCACCTGCTGCTATGAAAAGTATGTGTTGGGTTCTTACTAATCCATATTTTGTCATCACCGTTGAACCCTCTATTATTGGCAGTAGGTCCCTTTGAACACCACTTCTCGAAACATCCGGACCCCCTTTGTATCCTTTACCCGCTATCTTGTCTATTTCGTCAATAAATATTATACCGGAATTCTCTACTCTTAAGCGTGCCTCGTTGACGACCATTTCCATATCGATAAGTTTCTGAGTTTCTTCCTGGGTGAGAATTTGTTTTGCTTCATCTATAGTGACTTTTCGTGTTCTTTTCTTTTTTGGAAGGATGTTTTCTATCATTTCTCTGAAGTTTATGTCGATTTCATCCATGCCCATTTGAGGAATTACTGCAGTAAAACTTGTTGAGCTCTCTTCGGTGTTAATCTCAACCATTCTTTTCTTCAAGACACCCGCATGTAATAATTCCCTGAGTTTTTCTCTTGTTTGTTTCAGATTTTCCTTGTCATCTTCCGCTTTTTTTATGGCGGGAAGAAGAAGGTCAAGAAGTTTTTCTTCAGCTCTTTTTTTTGCCTTCTCTTTTACTTCCTCTGCCCTTCTGGATTTTACCATATTTACGGATATACTTGTAAGGTCTCTGACCATTGACTCGACATCACGACCTACATATCCTACTTCGGTGAATTTCGAAGCTTCCACCTTAATAAACGGTGCTTCTGCAAGTTTTGCAAGCCTCCTTGCTATTTCGGTTTTACCTACTCCAGTGGGACCTATCATTATGATGTTGTTTGGCATTATTTCTTCTTTTAATTCATCTCCTACCATCTGTCTTCTGAATCTGTTTCTTAAGGCAATTGCAACGGCTTTTTTTGCCTTATTCTGTCCAATAATGTATTTATCGAGTTTACTAACAATTTGTCTCGGAGTTAAGGAACCAACCTTGTTCAAAAGGTCTTTTTTCGTGTTCTCAATAAGAGGGCTATCTTTTTCGTTCATTTATGTATTCTCCTACTTTTTTTGCTATTCCAGCAGGGGTCAAACCCAGGGTTTCTCTGAGTAATGAAGAATCCCCATGAGGGATAAACCTGTCAGGAATACCTATATTCATAATATTTGCTTTCACATTTATTTCTCTCAATAATTCCATAATTGCATCTCCGAATCCGCCTGCAAGTGCATTTTCCTCAACCGTTACAATCAATTGTTTTCCTTCTATATTTTCTTTGATGAGTTCTGCATCTATTGGTTTGATAAATCTCGCATTGATAACGGCAGTCTTTATCCCTTGCGCGTCGAGCAAGTTAGCTGCTTCAAATGATGGAAAAACCATCGAACCTATCGCAATCAGAACTACTGTATTACCATCTTTTAGCAGTTCACTTTTTCCAATTGGAATATTTCGTGCTTTCCTTTCTTTAAGTCCCATTATCTTCCCTCTGGGATACCTGATTGCAACAGGTCCTTTTCCATAGTTTAAGGCAGTGAAAAGCATATCCTTAAACTCCAGTTCGTCCTTTGGTGCCATCACAATCATATTTGGGATTATCCTCAAGTACGAAAGGTCGAAAGTTCCATGATGGGTTGGGCCATCTTCTCCCACGATTCCTGCTCTATCAAGACAGAAAGTTACGGGAAGTTTTTGAAGGCAAATGTCGTGTATGATTTGATCGTATGCCCTCTGAAGAAATGTCGAATAAATCGCAACGACGGGTTTAATTCCTTCCGTTGCAAGCCCTGCTGCGAATGTTACCGCATGTTGTTCGGCAATTCCCACATCAAAGAATCTTTCAGGAAATTTCTCAGCAAAAGTATCAAGACCTGTTCCTTGTGGCATTGCTGCAGTAATTGCAACTATTTTTTTGTCAAGTTCTGCGAATTCCGAAACGAACTTGCCAAAAACTTCCGAGTATGAAGGTGGTCCATTAGTTTTTTCTGAAAGTCCGGTATCTTTGTTGAACTTCCCCAGTCCGTGAAAATGTGTTGGGTCTGTTTCGGCGGGCGAGTAACCTTTTCCTTTCTTCGTTATTATATGGACGAGTTTTGGTCCTTTTATTCTCTTTACTTTCGAGAATATGTCGATGAGGTCAGAAATATTGTGCCCATCAACTGGTCCAAAATATTCGTATCCAAGTTCTTCAAACAGCATTGTCGGTACAATTAGATTTTTAAGTCCATCCCCTATTTTGTGAGCAAGTTCTTTTGTTTCTTCACTTACAATAGCTGTCGGGAGTTTATTCACGAGTTCCCATACATCGTAACGCAATTTATGGTATGTTGGGATTGCCGTTATTTTCGTCAGGTATCTTCTGAATGCTCCTACATTCTTTGCTATGGACATTTCGTTATCATTTAAGACTATCAATATGTTCTTTTTAAGATGTCCGGCATTATTCAGTCCTTCGAGCGCCATTCCCCCAGTTAGTGCACCGTCACCAATGATTGCAACGACATAGAATTTCTGTTTTTTGATATCTCTTGCGGCAACAATACCAAGAGCAGCTGAAATAGAAGTGCTTGCATGTCCTGTACCAAAGACGTCATATTCGCTTTCTTCTCTCTTTGGAAAACCACTGACGCCTGCATACTGCCTTAAAGTGTTGAAGCTCTCGAGTCTACCTGTCAGGAGTTTATGAGCGTATGCCTGATGTCCAACATCCCATATAATTTTGTCTTCCGGGGCATCGTATATATAATGAAGGGCTAAAGTCAGTTCGACTGTACCAAGGCTTGGAGCAAGGTGACCACCATTTTTTGCCACAACATCTATTATTTTCGCTCTCAATTCATTTGCTAATACTCTTAGTTCTTTTACATCGAGTTTCTTAATGTCTTTCGGAGACCTTATCTTGTTTAGATATTCCATTCTGTGGACCTTTACCAAATTTAGTATGCTCTGTTGACGATAAATTCAGCAATTTGTGCAAGTTTTGATGTATCCAGGTTCGTGAGTTCATTGTCAAAAATGCTTTTTACGTCATTTAGAAGTTGCACAGTTTTGTCTTTTGATGTTTGCAGTCCATAAATAGCGGGATAGGTGAGTTTTCCCATACGTGCGTCTTTTCCTGTGCTTTTACCGATAACATCGTTTGTACTTTGAAGATCGAGAATATCATCGACTATTTGAAAAGCAAGCCCCAATTTATCACCTGCATTTCTTAGTGCTTCAACCTGGTGTTCATTTGCATTTGCAAGAATAGCTCCAATAACGATACAGGCGGAGATGAATACACCTGTTTTGTGTGTATGAATATAGTCAAGTAGTTCCTTGTCTTTACTTTCTAAATTGGAGACTATATCCATCACCTGTCCTCCGACTATTCCATCGATTCCTACTGCTTTTGAAAATACTCTATTGACTTTGAGCAGCGCTTCAGATTCTACCTCCGTTTTTTGTAGAATTTCAAATGCCTCCGCAAACAGGGCATCACCCGCAAGAATGGCAATTGCTTCACCGTATTTTTTGTGACAGGTAGGTTTGCCCCTTCTAAGGTCATCATTGTCCATTGCAGGAAGGTCGTCATGGATCAGGGAGTATGTATGGACCATTTCGACAGCACAGGCTGCCGTCATTATTTTATTTATGTTTTTGCCGCCCATTGTTTCGTAGGTTATTAAAACAAGAATAGGTCTAAGTCGTTTTCCTCCTGCAAAAAGGCTATATCTCATAGCCTCTATTATGATGCGTGCATCCGAATTCTGCGGGAGGTATTTGTCAAGAGCAGCATCCACTACTTTTTTTTTAGCTGCCAAAAAGCTGTCAATCTTCATTTTGATTCAAAATGGAAATCGGAGAGGGAAAATGTTCCATTAGAGTTTTTCACAAGCTGTTTTATTTTTGCTTCCGCTTTCTCGAGTTTTTCTTTACAGCTTTTTGCTGTTTGGACACCTTCTTCAAAAAGAGTGATTGCTTCGTCAAGTGGCACATTGCCCTTTTCTAACGAGTTGACAATGTCTTCCAATCTTTTGAGTGCAGATTCAAAGGAAGTCTCTTTGTTCTTCATAAAAAAACAATAGCAAATATTTATGCAACTGTCAAGGAAAAATAGGGAAGGTATGTTTTCACTCTTGACAAGAATAACATTATGGGTTATATATGGGATTATGAAAGGCAGGAATGATTGTATCAAGATTATCGATAATCTTAGAGATTTTATAGCAAAGAACCAGTACACGGAAGCGCTTCGCCTGTACCTGCAGAATATTAAGCAATTCGGGGAGGAGCCCGAGTTGAGAAATGTAGGTGGTGATATACTTGGTCGTATGGGGAAAACTTCAGAGGCAATTGGTGAATATGAAAGATGTGTTGAATTGTATAGAAAAAGGGGACTGTTTGCGAATGCAATTGCCATTTGTAAGAAAATTCTAAGGGCTGACCCTAACTGCGAAGACATATATGAAATTCTCGGAGATGTATACATGGAGGCGGGATTTCTAGGGGAAGCAATACTTAACTACCTTGAGAATGCGGATAGACTGAGAAAAACGCCTGGTCGTGAAATGGTTAAAGACGTATTTTCAAAGCTGCTGAAGTATTTTGGAGAGGACAATAGAATTCTTCTGCAAACCCTTGCAGGTTTCCCTGGGCTCAGGGAGGAATTTAAAACCTATACAAGAGAAATCAACAGTCTGTCAGAGCAAAAGAGTTCTGATCTTATCGAAATGATCAAGAGAGATGCGGAGTATGGCAGCTTTGCAAAACTTGTTGACATGGAGATATTCAGGTCGAAAAGGTATATACGTCCCTTTTCCATATTTGCAATAGAGATGCATTTCAATGATGTAACCAAGGAGAGACGTTTTGAGGATTTGGAAAAACTATTTGGCATTCTTAAGAACAATCTTCGGACTATTGATTACGTTTTTCTCAATGCAACAGGTTTTTTCTACGGACTATTGCCTGAGACGCCGTCCGATGGTGTGTATCTCTTGAGTGACAGGCTTGTGACAAGGTTAAAAAATCTTTTGGAACACAAAACGAACATTACAATGAGGTGGTCAACGTATCCAAAAGACGGTAAGGGCATCGAAGAATTGCTACTGAGATTACAAAGTAGCGGACAGGTTTATTTTCAGTAAATTGGATTACGCGGATTTTTATACGATTACGCAGATTAGTGTTTGACTTTTGAAAGAATATATTTTATACTAATCTAAATGACGGGGCGTGGCGCAGCCTGGGTAGCGCGCCTGCTTTGGGAGCAGGAAGTCGGAGGTTCAAATCCTCTCGCCCCGACATTACTCACTGTTGTAAACGAGTAAGGAAGACCTGAGACATCAGACCACAGACCATTAAAGGCGAAATTAGAAATTGATTACAAAAGGCGTGTGTATTCATAGTGTATTTAGTTGTATATTTGTAGTGTATTTATTGCTTACAACAAATAACACGGAGTAAATAGACAGCAAAGCGAATATACGCCGAAGGCAAATAACCATTGACTAATGACGGATAACTGATGACCAATAACTGAGACCATTGACCAATGACTCATTCCAAAATCGAGATTCTTCCAGAGTTATAATGAAGCGGATTACTCAGAATGACAGGTCCGCTTGTTTGTGTAATAAAAAAGGGGGAACATTATGAAAGAATTTTTAAGAGAAACGAATAGTCCTATGGTTTTTCCAAGGTCGGTAGCCCTTATTACGGTAAGTTCTTCCGGGAAGGATAATATTATTACTTTGAGTTGGGTTGGAGTGGTTTGTTCATCCCCGCCAGTAGTGGCAATGGGCATCAGGAAGGATAGATTTTCATACGAAATGATTATGAATAGCAGGGAATACGTAATAAACATTCCGCCTGCTAGTCTAGTTAAAGAAGCCGATTTTTGTGGAACAAGGTCAGGGAGGGAATTTGATAAGTTCAAGGAGACAGGATTTACGAAGGAAAAGGCTAAAGTTATTGGTGCACCACTGATAGGGGAATGTCCCATAAATCTGGAATGCAAACTGAGTAAGAGCATCGAGCTCGGGAGTCATACACTTTTCTTGGGAGAGGTTGTGGGGACGCACATCGATGAGAACATAATGTCTGATGGTAAATTCGATGATAAAAAATTTAAGGTTTTAGGATACATTTCTCCACATTACTTTACTGTGCAGGAACTCGAAGGTGAATATGGTTTTACGAAAGAATGAAAACAGTCCATTTAGTGACGGAAGGGGTTTGACCCCTTCCGTTATAAGGGAAATTAGGGAACTTTTTCCCATTACAAAAGAGAAGATTTATTTGAATCACGCTTCTACAGGTCCATTGACAACAAGGGCAAGAAAAGCAATGGAGGGATTACTCGATATTTACGAATTAGAGGGAGATATTACGAAGGAGATGCTCGATTCTGCTGAGAATCAGACAAGAGGACTGGCGGCAAAATTATTAGGAGCGGATGAGAGTGAGATAGCTATTGTCAAGAATACATCACAAGGGCTCATTTTACCAATGAATGCACTGGACTGGGAAATAGATTCAAATGTGATTCTTGTAAAAGGAGGATTTCCAGCAAACATATATCCATGGATGTACAATCTTCCGGATGTTGAGAAAAGGTTTGTTGAGCCTGAGAAGGGAAAAGGTTTTTTAGAAAAATGTGTTTCAATGGTTGACAAAAAGACAAGGGCTGTTGCTGTTGACTGGGTAGATTTTCTTACTGGAAGGAGAGTAGATTTGGGAAGCCTGGGTGAGTTCTGTCAGGATAGAAATATACTTCTTTTTGTTGACGGAATCCAGGGGCTCGGGGCAATAACGATTGATTTGTCGAGAATCAAAGTGGATTTTTTTTCGGCAGGTGCAAGTAAATGGCTTTTTGGACCTCAGGGTGTTGGTATAATGTATATATCGAAGAGGGTATTTGACCGATTGAAGTCGAATAATATAGGTTGGTTAAGTGCAAAGTGGGAAAATTTCAATGATTTTTCGAAGCTTGCACCGTTAAAAACTTCTGCCAGTCGTTTTGAAGAAGGGACCAGGAATCTTATTGGCATATATGGATTTACAGAGCATTTAAAAATGTTTCTTGAATTTGGAACCGAAGAGATAGAGAAAAGGATATTTTTTCTAAGGGACAAGCTGATAGAACCTCTTGAGGAAAAAGGCTGTGAATTTCTTTCTCCATTAGAAAAGGAGAACGGTTCAGGAATTGTAACATTCAAATCACCAGAACTCAGATCCGAAGAACTCTATGAAACACTGAAAGGGAATAATATTATCGTTTCATTGAGAGAAGGATTCATAAGAGTTTCGCCGCATTTTTACAATACGGAAAGCGAAATAGAAAGGTTCCTGAATTTCGTACCTGAAACACCATAGTAGATTGTATGAAAAAAGCAAAAATAGGAAAAACAATACATTTCTTCTCTCATATACTACTGATTGCTTTGGTATTAGCCGAGATTTTTCTTACTTTTTTTCTTCGCAAAGAAATCGTAATAAGTTGCGTGAAAGACGCAGGATGGGTAGTATTATTTATTTCGGCTATCTTTGGATGGTTGCCCATATTGGAATTCCGAAGGAAGGGAGGTGTTGCGAAAAAGCAGAGTTATGTGAAGACAACGCGACTTGTTAGAAGCGGAGTTTATGCAATTATTCGGCATCCCCAGTTTTTGGGAGGAATGCTACTCGGTTTGAGCCTGATTCTTGTTGCACAACATTGGTTGGTTGCAATTGTGGGTATTGGAGTTATGTTGATTTTCTATCTGGGGATTGCTGAAGGCGATAAGTCTGCAATGGAGAATCTGGTGATGAATATAAGCAGTATATGAAAGATGTACCGAAAGTAAATTTCGTATCAGGCATCATAAGATTGTTAGTACGCAAAGTGAGAAAATGAAATAGAATACTTGTTCTACTTTCGTTTGTATGAAAAATTACAGAGATCTTTTCCCAATTGTAAAAAAGGCAGTTTATGCTGGCAGTGAGATTCTGCTTTCAAATCTTGGAAAACTAAGCCTTAAGGATATCGGTTTAAAAGCGAAGAATGATTTTGTGACAAAGGTTGACAGGAAATCGGAAGATTGTATCGTCGAAATTCTAAAGCAAAAAACTCCTGAGTTTGATATTCTTACTGAAGAGACCCCTCCAGATAAGATAAAGGGTGAATATAGATGGATTATCGATCCACTTGACGGAACAACGAACTACATACGTAGTTTTCCGTTTTTTTCCATTTCCATCGCTCTTGAGAAAAAGAATGAGATTGTTCTCGGGATAGTTTATGACCCTCTGAGAAAAGAGATGTTCTCTGCTGAAAAAGGAGAGGGAGCTTTTCTTAACGATGAAAGGATTTCGGTCTCAAAAAGGATTGTGTTGAATGAATGTTTTCTTGCAACAGGTTTTCCTTTTAAGGCTCATAATCACATAGACGGATATTTGAAGATTTTCAGAGAAATGTTTATGAAATCGAGCGGCATACGCAGAGCGGGTTCAGCTGTCCTTGATCTATGTTATACCGCCTGTGGAAGATTTGATGGATTCTGGGAGATGAAACTATCCCCCTGGGATGTTGCGGCTGGAAGCTTGTTCGTCAAGGAAGCAGGTGGAAGAGTAACGGATTGGAATGGGGAAGAGGATTATGTTTTTGGAGGCACAATAGTTGGCAGTAATGGAAATATTCATTCCGAGATGCTTTCCATAATTAGAGGATATTATGATGACGACCTTTCAAAATGACAAATCCCAATTTAGTGTTAGCGACTTAACCTACATAAAGAGGAAAAATGTGTAAGGTTAGTTTCATGGAATGAAGAGCTTGAAACAAGATGGGGCTTTTCCTGCCTGGTACAGGGACTTGAAAAAACCTATGGAACAGACTTTATTCTTGCTCAAAATTCCGGTTGGATATTTAATTGTGGGCTTTTTTATCATAACAAGCGGTGCTTATTCCTTGTAGTATAACAGTGTCTTAAAGCTATGAGCAAAGCAGACACAACTCAACAATTCTATCGCTTCTTCAAAACGCCATTCGGTCCTTTGGCTGTCCTTTGGGCAGTTACTGATGAACAGCCGAAAGTCTTTCGAGTTTTGCTCTCAAAACCGCGTGTGGCGGTCAAATACCAACTCTCTAAATTATTTCCTAATTCTACTGCTGCTACTTGTTTTGAGATTGATGATGTTAGCAATGATATCGGATTATTTCTCAGTGGCGAGGAGATAAAGTTCCCACTTGAAATGGTTCGTATGGATTTGTGTTCCAGGTTTCAGCAGAAGGTATTACGAGCCGAACACAGAATACCCCGTGGTAAAGTTACTTCGTATAAAGATATCGCAAAGCATCTGGGTATGCCGAAAGCGGCGCGAGCAGTTGGTAATGCGCTGGCAAATAATCCTTTTCCGATCATAATTCCATGTCACCGCACCATCCATTCGGATGGAACTATTGGAGGCTTTGCGGGGGGAGTGCAGATGAAAAAAGCTTTACTAAAAATGGAAAAGGTTTTCTTTAACGTTTCTAACCGTGTCGTTACGGAAAAGTTCTTTTAATGCATCGCTTCAATGAACAGCAGAACAAACAATTCCTGTTTTCGTGCACTGAACAACCGTAACTTCTGCGGTAGAGCAAGCAGGGCTTCCATCAGGCCAAAGCGTTTCAACTGTGTACTTTATTCCAGCAGAAAATTCTTTTTCAAAGGTTTCACCTATGCTTATAAAACCATAACTAATACCGTCTATACGGACCTTTATATCATCATTTGTATTATTTCTAACAGTGAGTGTTCCAGTATTGTTTTGTTCACACTCCGATTGGGAAGGATTATTACTGCAGCCAGCAATAACAAAAATGGTGAATAAAACTAACAGAATTATAAGACTTATTATTGAAAAAAGCTTTTTTTTATGCATAAAATACACCTCCATTTAGGTTTTTATTTCCGAGAATTCAGTGTAGAACAAGGATAGAGAACCATAAGAAAACAATTCTCTAAACATTTATTAAAATTATTATACCTGATTATTTCCTGGAAGTCAAGAAAATATTTTGCCCAACAATTGATAAGAATCCAGAATATATAATTATATGCTTATCTACTTAACTCACAATATCACAAGAACGTCATTGCGAATTTTTGTTCATAATTTCTACCGAAGCAATCTCGCTGTTAACTATTTCAAGTTTCATTACTTAAATATGAGATTGCCACGTCACTTCGCTCCTCGCAATGACAAACTTTCAGGCTAAATATAAAAATGGGAGTTAAGCAGATAAGCATTTATAATTAATTGATGGTTCAAAGGTTTTTTAATCCTTTGAGCTCTTCCTCCGTTAGTTTCCTGAAGTGTCCCTTTTCTACGCCTTCTAATGTTAGAAATGCGTATTTGATTCTCTTGATTTCTATTGCTCGATATCCCAGTTTTCCGAACATCCTTTTTATCTCCCTTTTCTTGCCTTCGGCAAGGGTGAGTTCGACTTGATTGCTTTCTTTTTGCTTCAGTGATTTTGCTTTAAGAATTTCCCCTTCGTCTTCGATACCGGTGAGGAGTGCTGTTTTGTCTGTTTTCTTGAATGGTTCATTGAGAGTGACCAGGTATGTTTTTTCTATATTGTTGCGCGGGTGCATAAGCTTATTTGCAAGTTGCCCATCATCGGTTAGGATGAGAAGCCCAGTTGTATCCTTGTCGAGTCTACCCACAGGGAAGAGACGTTCTTTTTTAAGATGTTGTGGAAGCAGGTTAAGAACAGTTTTTCTTCCCATCTCGTCTTTTGTCGTTGTGATGTATCCTGAGGGTTTATTGAGTAGGATATAGGTGTTTTTCTCCTTCAATTTCAATATTTTACCCTTGTATTCTATAACATCCTTTTCGGGAACAATTCTTACTCCGAGTAAGTTTACTACTTTCCCGTTTATTTTTATTTTCCCCAGAGAGATGAGTATATCTGCCTTGCGTCTGGAGCATAAACCTGTTTTTGCAATGAAACTATTGAGTCGCATATTTCACATCAGTTATTGAGGGACTACGTTTAGAGCGTTCTGAAGACTTGTTCGAATAGTTTATTCCGTAACTAAGTAATTTAGTAACTAGGAATTAGTAATTGGTTATTCGTCATTGGTCATTGGTCTCAGTTATTGGTCATCAGTTATCCGTCATTAGTCAATGGTTATTTGCCTTCGGCGTATATTCGCTTTGCTGTCTATTTACTCCGTGTTATTTGCTGTAATCAATAAATACACTACAAATATACAACTAAATACACTATGAATACACACGCCTTTTGTAATCAATTTCTAATTTCGTCTTTCATGTTCTCTGGTCTTCGGTCTTATGTCTTAAGTCTGATGTCTCATGTCTTTGTTCTCTTCACTTTTGACTTTTCTTTATCCTTCATCCTTGCAGTTTCTCCGATCCTCTATCTCAACGTTTCCCCGGTTCTCTCTTCTGCTTTTTTATCAGTCCTCTCACTATGCAGAGGGGTGTCATTTCTTTGCCCTGCCCCATAGGGTTTATCTTCATTATTTCCTGAAGTTTTTTTACAGGTATTGCACCGGAATTACCTACGACCCAGGAGCCGCCTATGTCGTTTATGTCCATAACGGCGAATTCCGTTTGAAAATGTTTTTTAAGTTTTTGTGCAACAGAATCGGGTTTTTTTGGACCAAGAATAACACACCTGTTAAAAGGTTCTACAGGTGTTGTGTGTGCTGCGTCGATCATTGCTGCTTGTTTTCCTGCAATTCTGTAAAAGATACCGTGCACGCCGAACGGCTTTGTAACTGCCGAAAAGATGGCAGCGATAAGAATTCTTAAGACTCCTGATTCGTTTATAGCACACTGCATACTCTCCGGACTTCTGAGTCCCACACCATACGGGACTTTTGCTACGAATCTCCAGAGTATCTTTGCAATGAATCCGAGCTCTATTTTGTCCTCTGGTATTGCTCTTGCCTGGGTTATGGCAAGTGCACTTTCTGCAATAACGACTATGTCATCTTTCTGCAAGAAGGTTTTTGCATAAATTTCAATAATATCTTCAATGTCGTCATTTTCGGTTAAAAGTTTGGTTTTGACAGGCATGAGCGATATTTCAGTCTTCATTATTTTCAATGCTTATATTGCTTTCATCCACAGCACCTTCCGCGGTTTCCTCTTTCTTTGTATCAAATTCCTTGCCGAATTTGTCATAAAGGTTTTTTAGTTCCTTTTTGTCAGAGATATGAAAGTATTTCATAAACTCCGGCGTTGTTGAGTATACAAGCGGTCTACCCGGGGAGTGCAATCTGCCTGTTATCTTCAACAGTTCGATATCGACAAGATGCTTTATTACGCCCTCACTTGATATACCTCTTACCGATTCTATCTCAGGCTTTGTGACAGGTTGGAAAACCGCAACTATTGCGAGAACCTCAAGAGCTGCTCTCGAGATGTTATATTTGGTTTCCTGATCCTTGAGTTTTACCAGAAGATAATTATATTCTGGTTTTGTGAATATCTGGTAACCATCCTGGAGGTTTTCGACAAACAATCCCTTATCTGAAACATAATCTTTCTGCAGTTGACCGATAGCTTGTGTTATAAGATTTTCATCATCGACTCCTAAGATACGTTTTAATGTGACAATCTTTACGGGTTCGGAGGACGCAAAAAGAATGACTTCTATCTTTGTCTTCAATTCTTGTAATTCCATAATTAAATCCCTTTCCTCGCAAATCTTTTTCCAGGCAATTGTTTGACTAAACCCTTGATCTCAAGGGACATTAGTATGCTCGATATTTTCGAGGAAGGAAGTTTTAGTTCTTCGATTATGTTATCGATCATAATAGGTGTTTCATTGAGTTTGTCAAATATCACTTTTTCACCGGCAGTGAGCTCAATTTCTTCGGTTATCGGCGGGGGTTCGAAATCCTTTCTTTTCAAGTAAGGAAACTCGGTTATGATATCGTCGGTATCTATTATAAGTTTTGCACCTTTCTGGATGAGTTTATTTGTTCCCACACTCGTCATACTTCGCGCATCTCCGGGAACAGCAAAGACCTCTTTGCCTTGCTCCAATGCCCACTTCACGGTTGTGAATGTTCCACTCTTCAGTGTTGCTTCTATGACTACTATTCCAATCGACATACCACTGATAAGTCTATTTCTCTGGGGAAAATTTATACCCAGCGGTTTTGTGCCAAGAGGAAATTCAGAGACAACTGCTCCATTTTTTATTATTCTTCTCAGGAGATACTTGTTTTCCTTAGGATATATTATGTCAATCCCCGAACCCAAAAATGCTATAGTTCTTGCACCTTCTTCAAGAGCTGTCTGATGTGCGACAGTATCTATTCCCCGCGCCATACCACTAACAATAGTAAATCCCATTTGCGCAAGCGAACGGGAGAATTTTGCTGCCATTTGTTTTCCATAGTAGCTTGCCTTTCTTGAACCTACGATAGAGATCGAAAGCTGGTCATCCCTGGAAAAACTACCTTTCAAATATAGTATGGCTGGAGGATTTGGAATATCTTTTAAGGCATTTGGATAGTCCTGATCTAAAATCGTAATAACACTGATATTGTGGTCTTCGAGAGTTTTCTTGTAGCTACTCAAATCGATTTTTGAAGTTCTAATAAGTTTGTAAAACTCCTGGAAATCGGGGATGGTTTCGAGAAATTCCTTTTCTGGTTTTTCGTAGATAAGGAATGGGTCCTTTAGAGTCTTCATTAGCGTTCTTAAAGGTTTTGCTCCAATGCCGTCAATAAGGCTAATCTTAATCCACTCTATTGTCCGTTCATCCATACTATGCACCTTCGTCCAATATATCTTTGTAAAGGTCTGTATCGATTTTTTTAAGTTTTTCGAGAATAAACTCCTGAAAGTCTGCATCTTTCTTCGAAAGATATAATTCCACGAATTTCAGTCTATTTTTGTTTACGATAGAGATAACTGATTCTTCGGCTGCAATTCTCACCTGCTGGCTTTCATCTTCCAGGAATGAGAGTAATGGGTCAAGGCAATCGATTTCACCAATATGACCAAGAGTTTTGCAGACCGCTGCCCGCACAAACCAAATGCCTTGCTCTGCCTCGACTAATAATGGTTCGATTATGGGTTTTCCAGATTTAGCAAGAATTTCGGAAACATATTTCCTTAAGTGCCAGCTTTCATTAGATAGGAGTTTTATGAGCTCTTTTTCAGCCTGTTTCCCTTTTCTTTCGATGAGTGTATTAACTGCTCGCAGTTTTTTTCTTATATCGTTGCTTTTTAGGTCTTTCAGTATATTTTCAAGATTGTTTTTTCCGTTTGACACTGTTTCCTCCAGTTTTTTCATATATGCTCTTGATTTCGTTGAGAAGATTCGCTATCCCAGATCCAAGTAGTGCAGATATGAAAAAGGTTTCCTGTTCGAATTTGGGTTTCTGAATTTCGCCTGTCATAAGGTCGATTTTGTTCAACGCTATAACCTTTGGGTATTTCAGAAGAACCTGATTGTAAGCTCTCAATTCGTTTATGATAGAAAAATAATCATTGACCAATGTTTTTGAAGTGATATCGACAAGTATCAAAAGTACTTTGGTTCTTTCTATGTGTCTTAAAAATTCAAAACCAAGTCCTTTGCCAGTGGATGCACCTTCTATAACGCCTGGTATATCTGCAAAGGTTAAACGCGTAAAATCCTCGAATTCAACCACACCGAGATTTGGGGAAAGTGTTGTAAAAGGATAATTCGCTATCTTTGGAGTTGCACTTGAGATCGATGCAAGGAATGTTGATTTGCCAGCATTAGGATAGCCAACGATTCCAATATCGGCAATGGATTTGAGTTCCAAAGTTAGTTTCCGTGTAACTCCTTTTTTGCCTTCCGTCGAATACTCGGGTACTCTGTTTCTTGATGTTGCGAAATGAACATTACCCTTACCTCCTCTACCTCCGCTTACAATTATTTTTTTTTGGTTCGCCTTAATAAGATCATAAATAACTTCGGCACGTTCATCCAATATGGTTGTTCCCGGAGGAACTTTGATTATGGCGTCCTTGCCCTTTTTCCCGTGCATTCTTTTCTTCTTTCCATTACCGCCTTTTTCGGCTTTGATAGTTGGAGTATGTCTCAGGTGGTAAAGGTTGTTAAGGTTAGAGTCAACCTTAAAAATTATGTTACCACCTTTTCCACCATCACCGCCGTCTGGTCCGCCTTTAGGAATGAATTTTTCTCTTCTAAAACTGACAGCGCCGTTGCCTCCGTTACCAGAAACCACAATCAGGCACACTTTATCGACGAACATTCAGAATACCATTACTCAGTCTTTTGATACCTTCCGTAAGGCTTTTTAAAGGTAGCGTATAGGAAAGTCTCAAGCTTTTGTCGTCTCCGAATGCGGATCCAGGCACAAGTGCGATTTGATATTCGTCCAATAGATATTCAGCCATCTCGACGGAGTTTCTAATTTTTGCATTGTAGAACTTACTGACATTGAAGAATACGTAGAACGCTCCTTCAGGTTTTGGGAACGTCAAACCATCGATTTTAGTTAGAAGTTCAACAACCATTTTCCTTCTTTTGTCGAATTCCCGACGCATGTCTTTTGGAAATTGAGCACCTTCCTCAAGTGCTGACAATGCAGCGTATTGAGAAATGGAAGATGCGCAGGAAGTAGAATGTGCCTGTAGTTTTGTCGCTCTTTCGATTATTTCTTTAGATGCGATAGTATAACCGATTCTCCATCCTGTCATAGAAAATGTTTTTGAAACACCGTTAATGGCTATAATCCTATTTATGGGGGAATCAAGCATTGTTCTATGCTCAGTATCCGTATAGATCAATTCATCATATATTTCATCAGAAATGCAGTAGATGCCTTTTTTATTTACAATTTTTGATATTTCGCTCTTAACACTCTCAGGATATATAACCCCTGTAGGATTGTTGGGAGAGTTCAAAATGAGAAGTTTGGTTTTATCTGTGATTGCCGCATCGAACGCATCGGGTGAAAGGATATAATCGGTAGTTGAAGTATCAATAAAAACGGGTTTTGCAAGAGCGAGTTTTACTATCTCAGGATAACTAACCCAGTAGGGTGACGGTATTATGACTTCATCTTCGGGATTACACAGTGTCTGCACGATGTTGAAAATGGAATGTTTTGCACCAGAGGATACAAGGATAGAATTTATGGGAATGTCGACACCGAATTTTTTTTCATACCTTTTTGCAACTGCCTGCTTTAACGGTTTTATTCCGGAAACAGTTGTGTACTTTGTGTATCCCGAGTCAATCGCAATCTTTGCTTTTGTTTTAACAATTTCGGGTGTATCAAGGTCCGGTTCTCCTGCCGACATATTTATGATATTTTTGCCCTCTGACATGAGAAGTTTTGCCTTTGAGTTTATCTTTAAAGTTAAAGATGGTGAAACATTTTCCACTCTGTCAGCGAATTTCATTATTTATTCTCCTTCCTTAGCTTATGGTCGAGACGCTTTTTGACGACCGCAGGTACGAAAGCAGAAATGTCTCCGCCAACGGAAATAATTTCCTTTATTAAACTTGAACTAAGATAGGTAAATGATTCGTGGGGGACGAGGAAAACTGTTTCAACTTCGGGAGATATCTTTCTGTTCATCAGAGCCATTTGGAATTCATACTCAAAATCTGATATTGCTCTCAAGCCTCGTATGATTACACCTAAATCTTTTTTTCGGGCATAATCTACGAGCAGTCCGTCATAGGAATCGACACTCACATTCTTGAGTTTTTTCGTTGTTTCTCGTATCATTGTTTTCCGTTCCTTAACGGTAAATAGAGGGTTCTTCTCATTGTGGTGGGCAATTAGGATGGTGAGTTTCGCAAATAGTTTAGAAGCTCGTTTTATCACATCCATGTGTCCTTTTGTTATAGGGTCGAATGTCCCGGGATAAACTGCGTTGATCATTGTTTTTCCCTTTCAAAGAATGAGAGGAGAGTATCTCCTATCTTGATAACTCTGTCCGGTTTTAATTCCGATTTTTCTCTCAAAGAGTGCTGCAGTACAAAGCAACCATGTTCTGTTAGCAGCTCAAGTTCGATCAAATCGAATAGTTTTTTAACCATTCCCTTCTCATAAGGTGGATCTGCAAAAATCGTATTGAAGAATATATCTTTTTTTCTGAAGAGATGAAGCAGGTTCTTATTCACCTCTTTCTGGAGAACAGTGCCCTTTTGCTCAAAAGCTGTTGCTCTCAGATTTTCCTTGATGATATTACAGAGTCCGGATGATTTCTCAACGAAATAGGCAAACGAGGCTCCTCTTGAGATAGCCTCTATACCGATGTTACCCGTACCTGCAAACAGATCGAGAAAATTGGTTTCCTTGATATCTCCCAGTAGGTTAAATAGTGTCTCCTTGATTCTATCGCTGGTTGGTCTGACACTACTTGCGGAAGATATCAGTTTTTTCTTTTTTGCAATTCCACCAATAATTCTCATCTAAATTCTTTTGTCCATCTGTGTAAACGTATCATAATCAACTAATCAATTATTTTAGAGTTAGCACAATTTTTCACAAATGTCAAGGAAAAGAAATAATCTACATACTCGTTTTTCTGGACAACTTAGTGCTGTCATTCCTGAGCATGGTAGCCGCAAGCTTTACCCCGTGTAATAGGAAAATGTTTTCACATAATGGTATTACACAGGGTTAGCCTGCGAGTATGTCATTCTGAGTAATCCGTTCCATATTTACCCAGGAAGAATCTGGTTATCGAGAAACCAGGTTGTAATGAAACAATTTCTATTTTTAGCTTGAACCAGCATTTCGTTCAAAAGTCCCCTCTAAAAAGAGGGGTGTCCTATACCGTATAGTATAGGACGGGGTGTGTAATCCAAACAATTTCTTGACAAGTACTCAGTTTTTTTGTATTATGCACCCAAGCCTTATGGCTTGATGAAAGAAGAAAAATTATAGGTTAGAAAGAAGAACTTGCTTGTTCTGGTCAAACCTTCCCATCAGAACTGCTGTATATAGTTCTGGTTTAAGAAAGAAGTGCTTGGTAAAAGGAATAAATAGCTATGAATAGTGATTTAACATTTATAACAAACGAGTCTGGACATACCCTTAAGGAAAGATTTGAAGTACTAATCAAAGATTCTCGTCTCTTTGATTGTCTCGTCGGCTATTTTTATACAAGTGGTTTCCATGCCCTATATAAATCTTTAGAGAAAACCGAAAATATCAGAATCCTTATTGGAATTGGGACATCCCGTGAAACATACGATTTGCTAAAATTTGCCAGGGCAAGCAGTCAGCACTTGCTACAATTTTCGCATGCTGAAACGAAGAAGGTAATTGTGCCTATGATAGAGAGAGAAATGGAAGAGTCTGAAGATAATAGACAGGTTGAAGAAGGGATTCACAAATTCATTGAATGGATACTAGCTAAAAAGTTAGAATTAAGGGCATTTCCTTCTCAAAATATTCATGCTAAGTTATATATAATGACCTTTACCGAAGGAGATAGGGATGTAGGAAGAGTTATTACTGGCTCGAGCAATTTTACTCGGGCTGGACTTACTGAAAATCTTGAATTTAATGTTGAATTAAAAAATCGAGCTGATTATGAATTTGCCAAAGAGAAGTTTAAAGAATTGTGGAAGGATGCGGTTGATGTAAGTGATAAATATATACAGACCATTCAAACAAGAACCTGGCTAAATCAGAACATACCACCCTATGAATTATACCTGAAATTTCTGTATGAGTATTTTAAGGATGAATTGAGCACGACTGAAGAAGTTTTCATAAAATATCTACCGCAGGATTTTAAGAGATTTGAATATCAAAAACAAGCGGTCCTAAACGCCAAAAAAATTCTTGAGGAATACGGTGGTGTTTTTATATCGGATGTTGTTGGATTGGGTAAAACCTATGTTGCTACGATGCTTGCAGGACAGCTTCCTCCTCTATCTAAAGAATGCTATAAAACCCTTGTTATTGCGCCGCCCGCTTTACTCAATAAAAATAATCCGGGTTCCTGGTCAAATGTATTTTCTGATTTTCACATTCCTGCTGAATTTGAATCTGTAGGTAAACTTGATGCAGTATTAAATCGAGGAATTGACAAATATGCAAACATCATCATCGATGAAGCACACCGTTTTAGGACAGAAACTACAATTGGATATGAAAAATTGGCTCAAATTTGTCGTGGTAGGAGGGTTATCCTTGTTACTGCTACTCCCTATAACAATTCTCCCAAGGATATATTGAACCAAATCAAACTTTTTCAACCAACAAGGAAAAGCTCAATACCGAATCTTCCCAATTTGGAAGGATTTTTCAATAGACTTAATGAAAAACTGAAGAAGATTAGTAGACAAAAGGACTACAATGACTATATTAAGTTGGTGAAAGAAAATGCAAAAGAGATGAGGGAGAAAGTCTTAAAATATCTTATGGTTCGCAGGACTCGTTCTGAAATAGAGAAATACTTTTCCAACGATATTAAGAAACAAAAATTGAAATTTCCTGAAGTTGAAAATCCTATACCCCTGTATTATCAATTAAATGAGGATGAAGATAAAATTTTCAATGAAACAATTGATTTAATTACCCAAAGATTCAAATACGCCCGTTATACGCCTCTTTTATATTATGAAGGTAAGATTACTCAGCCACAGGAATTATCCCAAAGAAATATGGGTAAATTTATGAAAATATTGCTTGTTAAAAGACTCGAGAGTAGCTTTTCTGCATTTCGTAAATCAATTCATAGATTTATCAACTCTTACCAGCTATTTATTAAGGAATTTGATAAGGGAAATGTATATGTAAGCAAGAAATATATTAACAAAATATTTGAACTGTTGGAAAATGATGACGACGAAGCTGTTCAGCGATTAATTGATGAAGAAAAAGCGAACCGCTACGATAGTAAAGACTTCACCAAGGCTTTTAAGACTGAACTACAGAATGACCTTGACATTTTAAGAAATATAAGGAATCTTTGGGATAGAGTTGAACGAGACCCGAAACTTGAAAAACTGCTTAATGAATTGTCCAAAAATAAAATTCTAAAAAACAAGAAACTCATCATCTTTACTGAATCAAAAGAAACCGCAGAGTATCTTCACAAGAACATAAACAAGAAATTTGGCAATATTTCGCTTCTCTACCATGGGAATTCATCCGGGAATATCCACGAGTTGGTTACAGAAAATTTTGATGCGCGTGCAAGGCATCCAAAAGATGATTATAAGATACTTGTTTCAACAGAAGTTTTATCTGAAGGTGTAAACTTACATCGTTCAAACATAGTATTGAACTATGATATTCCATGGAACCCTACCCGTATGATGCAAAGAGTTGGTCGTATTAATCGTGTGGACACAAAATTTGACAGAATATACACACTCACATTTTTCCCGACTGCGCAATCTGAAGATGAAATTCAACTTAGAAAAACTGCAGAATCAAAAATCAATGCTTTTCTTACCCTTCTTGGTGGTGATGCGGCTGTGCTTACAGAAGGTGAGCCCGTTGGCTCACATGAATTATTCAGCAAGTTAATTTCAAAACAAACTATATTAGGAGAGGAAGAAATAGAGGAAAGCGAATTAAAATACCTGAATATTATAAAGGACATTCGTGATAAAAACCCGAATTTATTTGGGAAAATAAAACATATTGCAAGAAAAGCCCGCTCAGCCAAAGTAATTCAAGCTTCCAGCTTGAGTATGCCTGAAGAATTCACTGAGGACATATATTTTGATCGCAAAGAACCTGTTTCAATAACCAAAAGAAACCTGCCTCACTGGCACCAAAAAGGTAAGGTATATTTTGTAACTTTCAGATTGTACGATTCCATTCCGCAAGAGATTGCAGAAAAGATAAAACGGGAAAGACATAATTGGTTTGAGAAAAATAAAATAGATAATATGACAGATTTACATAATCTACCTCTGGAGAAGCGTATAGAATACTATCGTCTCTTTTCTAAAAGATATGATAGGCTTTTAGATAATGGATACGGTTCTTGTATATTGGCTGATAAAAAATGCCGACAGATTGTTGAAGATACTCTTAAGCATTTTGACAATGAAAGATATTATTTGGACAAATATGTTATTATGCCAAACCATGTTCATGTTATTTTAATCCCAAAGGGAGAATGGACTTTATCAAATATTTTGCATTCATGGAAATCATTCAGTGCTAATGAAATCAATAAAAGAATAAATCGAACAAGAGAATTATGGATGCATGAATCCTTTGACCATATAATTAGGAGTGCTCAACAGATGGAAAAAATAAGAGTTTATATAGCAGGTCAAACTTATAGTTCAAATGTAAACCACAAGCAAGATGCTTGTGTTACTTCATCACTTCTGACCTATTTTAGATTAGCAAAGTTGCAGAAATTTTTTCTTTCAAATGTTAGTCAAGAATCGCAGGAACTTGATTTTCTCACAGCAGCAAAGATTTTCGAATGTTCCGTTGATGAGAGAAAACAAAGATTGCCAAAAGATTTTTATGAGTTGCTGGATAAAAACAAGGAATTATTCCGAGAAGCCACATCTATGGAACTTGCAGAACCAAAACGCAGGAGAGGAAGGGATAGTGGAGCGCAGGTTTTGAAAATACTTAAAGCAACATCGAATAATTCAAGCCAATTTACAGATGACCAGGAAGATTATTTAAAAAACCTAATAAGACAACTTGAGGAAGGTGCTATACCGAAACAAACAACCAAAAGGACACTCAAGGTATTAAATGAACTTAAATCGGATTTAATTAATCCTTTGAAGGTTCTTGCCGTGGTCCAGAGAAATATTCCTGAAAGACTTTTGGAAAGTCATTATGCTGAATATTCTGGAAGATTTTCAGGGAAAAGAGAGGTTATACTCTCTTTATATTTAACAGGAAAATAGTATGGCAGATAAAGAATCCGAAAACACAGAATTTAAACTGAATTGGTGGGATGGGTATTTGAAACTTAGCCATACAAGAGGTCAGTATGAAGACGGTAGTTAAGAAAAGAAATTATAAAGGACTTGTTAAAAGAGTTTCTCTCCTCATCGAAGAGGCAAGGCGGAAGACAGTCAGACATATAAACACAATCATTACACAGACTTATTGGGAAATTGGAAGATTGATTGTGAAGGAAGAGCAGAAAGGTAAACGGAGAGCAAAATATGGCGAACAGCTTCTTCTCAAATTATCAAATGATCTGGCTAAGAAATTTGGTAAAGGTTTTTCAGAGAGAAACTTGAGAAATATGAGGGGTTTTTATCTCAGTTTTCCAATTCGGCAGACAACGTCTGCCAAATCCTTAAAAGAACAAAAATTCCAGATGGTGTCTGGAAAATCCAAGACAGTGTCTCGGAAATCTGAAATCAGGCAGACACTATCTGACCAATTTGAACCAATGTTATCCTGGTCACACTACTGTGAATTATTAAAGGTAGAAGAGCTACTTGCTCGGTCATTTTATGAGAAAGAGTCAATTCAGAATAACTGGTCAGTAAGGGAACTGAAAAGACAGATAAATTCCATGCTTTTTGAAAGACTTACCCTAAGTAAAAGCAAAAAGAAAGTTAGACAACTCGCCAGAAAAGGTCAAATTATTGAGAAACCTGAAGATGCAATAAAGAACCCATATGTTCTGGAATTCTTAGGATTACCAGAAAAGAGTTATTATACCGAGTCGCAACTTGAACAGAAATTGATTGACCATCTTCAGGAATTCATCCTTGAACTGGGAAAGGGCTTTACTTTTGTAGGAAGACAGAAAAGGATAACCATTGAGAATGAGCATTATTATATCGACCTCGTCTTTTATCACCGCATATTAAAATGTCTTGTTCTGATTGATCTGAAGATCGGTAACCTTGACCATCGAGACATTGGACAGATGAATTTCTATCTTAATTATATCAGAGACAATGAGATGTTCAAAGGAGAGAATCCGCCGGTCGGTATCATCCTCTGTACTGAAACCAAACGAAGCAAAGTATTTGTGGAATATGCACTTGGTGGATTGAGTAATAAACTTTTTGTAGCTAAATACAAATTATATCTACCCAGTAAGAAGGAATTAGAGATGGAGATAAAAAAAGAGAGGCGGCGACTATCTATTCCTAAGCTTGAAAATAAATGAGAAAAATGCGTCAAAAATGGGTCAATTAGGAATAATCGAGTTAATCAAATAAAGCAATGAACAAAGAACAGGCAAGACAACTTATCAAAGATACCTTCGAAGCATCTTTTGATAAAGAAAAATTTGTTCTATTTATTAGAGAACTTCTTAATGGGATTGATGAAACAAAAGCTCGTCATTTCCGGGGATATGTAAAGCAAGCATTTAAACAGGTGGGTAAAGTAATAAGGACTTATGAACGTATAGGAAGTTATACAGAGCCTTCTGGCAAGAAAATTGATATATTGATTGTCCATTTACAGAAGGATAATTCCTTGGTGCGTGCACGAGCTACAATGAGAAATTTTGTTGCCAAATATCTCAAAGACAGAGGGGAGAAAGATGCTGCATTGGTTGCCTTTGTCCCTCCCCGTGAGGAAGATTGGCGGTTCTCTTTAGTAAAAATGGATTACCGCTTTGAGGAAACTTCTTTAGGTATAGTAAAGGTAAAAGAGAAGTTCACTCCTGCACGCAGATGGTCATTCCTTGTAGGAAAGAACGAGAAAAGTCATACAGCACAGAGCCAACTTGTGAAAATGCTTGATGATGATGAAAACAATCCAACCCTTGCTCAGCTTGAACAAGCATTTAACATTGAAACGGTTACAAAAGAATTTTTTGAAAAATACCGCAATCTGTTTATCCGTACGGTAGATGAATTGGATAAAATAGTTGAAAATTATGCAAATGTTAGAAAAGATTTTGAATCTAATAACATAAATACGGTTGATTTTGCCAAAAAACTTTTAAGTCAGATTGTATTTTTATATTTTTTACAGAAAAAAGGCTGGTTTGGAGTTAAAAGAGACGATAAGTGGGGAACAGGACCGAAAGATTTCCTGCGCCAGCTTTTTAAGAAAAAATATGGAGATTATAACAATTTCTTCAATGATATTCTGGAATCCCTGTTTTATGAAGCACTTGCTCGAGAACGTGATGATAATTTTTACAGCAGGTTTAATTGTAAAATTCCTTTCCTAAACGGAGGTCTTTTTGAACCAATTGGTAATTATAACTGGGTGCATACAGATATATACCTCCCTGATGAACTTTTTTCTAATTCTTACAAAACTAAAGAAGGAGATATTGGAAATGGTATTCTTGATGTTTTTGACCGCTTTAATTTTACCGTAAAAGAGGATGAACCACTTGAAAAGGAAGTGGCTATTGACCCGGAACTTTTAGGTAAATTATACGAAAAATTCAATGCAATAAGACCCGACAATTTTTATAAATATAAAGAGGCATTAGTTAGTGGTAAAAGACATTTAGAAAAAAATTTCAACAAGAAGTTTGGGGTTTATTACACACCAAGAGAAATCGTCCATTATATGTGCCAGGAAAGCTTGATAAACTATTTGGCAACAGAACTTTCTACTGATTCTGTCATTCCGAACTCGTTTCGGAATCTTAAAGAAGACATCGAAAAATTTATTAAATACGGTGAACAATTTGCAGAAAATGAAGCAGTGGCTTTGATGAAAGAAAATTTGATTACGGAAGGCAGACAAAAAAGCACTGAATACGAGTATAAACTTCCTGAAAGTATAAGGGAAAACGCTAAACTTATTGATGAAAAGTTAAAAGAGATAAAGGTTTGTGACCCTGCAATTGGCAGTGGTGCATTCCCTGTTGGAATGATGGCTGAAATTGTTAAAACAAGAAATGTGCTGTCCCCATTTTTGTCATTGCGAGAAGCAGAAGCGACGAAGCAATCTCACTCTGACAAAGGAAGTCATTCTGAATTCATTTCAGAATCTCGAAACTCATACAATTTCAAGCGGGATTGTATTGAAAACTGTATATATGGTGTTGATATTGACCCCGGAGCAGTTGAGATTGCCAAACTTAGGCTGTGGCTTTCTCTTGTTGTGGATGAAGGGGATATAAAACAGATCAAACCATTGCCGAATCTGGATTATAAAATTGTATGTGGCAACTCTCTTTTAGGAGTAGAGAAAAATTTATTTAATAATGAACTATTTGTTGAACTTGAAAAATTAAAGCCACTTTATTTCAGCGAAACAAATCCAGATAAGAAAAAAGAGTTGAAAAACCAGATTGAAAAACTGATAAGTAAAATTACCAATGGTCATAAAGAATTTGACTTCGAGGTATATTTTTCTGAAGTATTTCATAAGAAAGGCGGATTTGATGTGGTGATTGCCAATCCGCCGTATGTTGCCGGGAAAAGTGGAGCATTCAATACCTTTGAAAAACAGTATTTTAATAAGATTTATGAAGTTGCAGAATATCAGCTTGACACTTACATTTTGTTTTCTGAAAAGGGTTTGAAAATATGTAGGAAAGATGGAGTTCTGACATACATAATGCCGAATACTTGGCTTGCTAATTTAAAGTTAATCAAGATTAGAAAATTTTTGCTGGATAAATCTTCTTTATTAAAAATAGTGACAAATCCCGACAATACTTTTGAAACAGCAGTCGTTGATACAATCATTTTAATAACTCGGCGAGGCAAAAGACAAGGTAATAAAACTTCAATAGGTAAATTTTTGGGCGGGGTATTCCAAGAATCAAACAGTATTGACCAAAATGTATTTTACAATAATGAGAAATTTATTTTTGATGTTCATCTTGATAATTATAAACGGTCTATCATTTCAAAAATTGAAAGTAAATCTATTAAAGTAAGAGAGCTATGCTATGTTAATAGGGGTGTTCATGCTTACCGAAGAGATGGGTTTGGTAAAAGCAAATTTGGAAAGGGATTTCAAACTGAAAGAGATTACAAAGAAAGAAGTTATCATTCAAATAAAAAACTTGATAGTACTTATTATAAAGAAGTAAGAGGTAAAAATGTATTTCCTTATTTTTTCAGATTATCTAATGTATATATAAGTTGGGGAAATTGGTTGGCTGAGCCACGAGAATGGAAATATTTTACAGGAGAAAGAATTTATTTGAGAAAAATTGTCGGAAAAACTCTTTATGCTGCTTATGTTAATAACGTAAATGTTGCTGATCAATCAGTTTATATTGCTAAAGTTAAAGACAAGAACGTTGATACAAAGTTTTTATTATCTCTTTTTAACTCGAGATTACTTACTTGGTATTTCAGAGTAAAAGCAAATGAGTTTGATGAATTGTTTCCTCAAATTAAGGTAACAGAATTTAAGGAGTTACCAGTTATAGTAACAACTAACCAAAAACTATTCATCACCATTGTTGACCGCATCCTTGCCATCACCAAAGACGAAGATTATTTACAAAACCCGCAGAAGCAGGAAAAAATAAAAACTCTGGAGCGGGAGATTGACCAGATGGTTTATAAACTTTACGGTTTGATTGAGGAAGAGATAAAAATTGTGGAAAATTATGATAAGAAATAAATGAAAATACGAGTTTTAGTAAACGACGATGGTTCGCCTTTTGAATCGTCTGAAATAAAGATGCTTAGCAAACGATTAGACGCTCTTAGCGATGATAAACGAGAAGAGTACCGAAATCAAAATGCCTTAGCTATTGCACAGCACCACGCTGACAAAATTTTGATTGTCTCTGGTCCCGGAACTGGCAAGAGTCACCTTTTTCTGGATAGGATTAACCATTTGTATCAGAAGGACCAAAACGCAAGAGTCGTTGTAACAAGCTTTGTTCGGAAGTTGGTTGCAGATTTGCAAAATGATATTGAGAGCGACGAAAAACTGAGTGACGGCCAAAAAAGAAAAATCACCGTATCCACTTTGCATAAGTTTGCTCGCAGCATTGTTGAAAAAAATCACGGGACGAAAGAGTGGCCTTTTGGGCAGCATTTTCGAATCATAGGACAGTTTTGGAAGGAAATGGTGTGGGGTGATGTGCTTGCTTTTTATACTGACATAGATCAAAGCACCTATACATGGAAGAAATTTGAGGAACAGTTGCACGATAATAACTTTGACGAATCCAATGAATGGAAAGGGCTTAAAGAAATATATTTTAAGCTTTGCCAATTTTACAATGCGTCTGGTTTTGCTGATTTGATTTTACGCGCCACAAAAGCATTAGCAGAAACACCTAATCTAGATGATAATAATTACTTCATCGTTGATGAATATATGGATTTCAACCTTGCCGAAGAATCACTAATAAACCAATTGGTAGTTAAATCCAATGGGCTACTTGTAGTTGGCGACGACGAGCAAGTTCTTTACGGAAAACTGAAATCAAGCAAACCTACTCTGATTCGCAATCTGTATAATAACTCGGATTATATCAATGGAATGCTTCCATTCTGTAGTAGGAGTAGTTTCCATATCACTAAAACCGCCGATCATTTTATTCGGCAGCATAGAGAAACAGAATGCATAGAAAAAATCTACTTGTCGTTAAAGAGTAACAGCGATGAACCAAAAGTCCGAGTTATTGCGTGTGCTGCTTCTTCAAGCGCTGTAGATTACATCGAAAGGTTCGTTGTTGATAACAGAGCAGAGATTGACGAGCGCAAGAGACAATTGGAGGCCGATGAGGCCAAAGATGCCTTCTTATTGATTTTAACCCCGGCGAGAGAAGTCAACTTTTACGGACAAGCGAAAGAGAAGTTAAAAAGCATCGCGGCGGAATATCAAACAGAGACACGGTCATTTTCGGAGGATTATTACAAATTGTTAAGCTATTATTCGCTTGCGAACAATTCCCATAACAATTTCACTTTCCGGAAAGTGCTACACTATGATGGGGTCTCGGAACCAAGAGTACATGAGTTGATTACCACGGCCATGAGGAACAACAAAAATGTTTGCGAATCGGATGCGCAAGAGGTTAAGGACCTACTGAGCAAATGCAACGGTATCAAAAATGCCTTAGGTAGTGAAAAGACCATCGCAGAAAAGCTGGAGCAAATCTCTAAACTTATTTCGGTAGTCGACAGAGAAAAACTTCGGAATGACATGGAGAACGAAGCCATCAACCAGCAAGAGGTAGTGGGATTGGAACATGAAGAAGAGGAAGAATCTGAATTAGAAGAAATTGAAACAAAAAAGATGTGCGCGGTTGAGCTTATAACTATAGTGGGTTCTAAAGGGTTATCTGCAGATCATGTTATTATAATTGGATTCGATAATGTAAATATGAGGTATGTAACGGAGAATGCTTTTTACGTCGCATTAACTCGTGCCAGAAAAAGTCTGCATATTCTTACTGCTCTAAAATCTGGAGGGGCAAAACGTGAAAACAAATTTCTGCAGCAATTACCAGAAGATCACATAGAATTTTATAGTTATAAAAAAAACAACCGGACAAAGGATCGATTAAATGGAAAACGAGGTTTTATAGATTATCTTAATACATTGAATTTTGTACACCGAAGAAAATGAAAATTGCTGAGGCGAAAGTTTATGATAAAAAATAAGAATTTATGGGATATCAGTAATAGACCTTCCACAAGAACAAAACTTGAAATATTGGAAAAGGTTTTCGAAATGTGGCTTACAATTTGGAATAATCAGAAGTGGGCATCCAATGAATGGTATGTTATAGATTTATTTGCTGGAAAAGGTCAATATATTGATAATGGGAAAACAGTAAATGGCTCTCCTCTTATTTTCCTTGAAAAAGTCTCTGAAAAGATAAATAAACTGAAACAAGAAGTTAAAATAAAATTATTTCTTGTAGAAAAAAAGAAAAGCAATTTCGATGCTTTAAAAAAGAATATCCAAAACTTCGTTAATAATTCACCTCATATAAAAGATAAAGTTGAAATTGAATCTTTCCAAAAGGACTGCAATAAAATCACAGAAGATATTTTATCTAAAATAGCAGATGATAGAAAACATCCAATATTTGTTTTGGTAGACCCCAGCGGATTACAGATAAAAAAGAATACTATTAAAAAAATTGTAGATTTACAGAATCCTAAAGATGTAATGTTTAACTACATCCATGAAGGTGTTAGAAGAACAAGTGGGGTTGCAAAAAAGGGACATCGTGGAGAGGAACTTAGTATCAAAGAAATAAAAACAGTTGAAACTTTACAGGAATTTATAGGAGAGAATATCAGTGTTATTAACAAATCAGGAATAGAAACCATAAAAGATTACTGTTCTGTTTTTACTTCCAAAAAGTTAACTGTTGTGGCATATGATATGTCATATCCTGATAGAAACGATATTCTTTATTATCTATTATTTGTCTCACGAAAATTATCAATTACAAATATAGTTAAGGACATATATGCTAGGCAAAAAGAAAAACATTTAGGTCAAACTTTGTTTGGTGGAAAAGAATTTTATAAAAAGAAAATTTTAACAGTTAGCCCAAATATTTCGACAATAAAAAGAAAATCTCTACTTTATGAAACTAAAGTTGAATATGGGAATTGGACAATAAATCATATTGTTGGGTGTAGGCACGGATGTAAATTCCCCTGTTATGCAATGATGATGGCAAAGAAATTTGGCTGGGTTAAAAATTACGAAGACTGGAGAAAACCAAGAATTGTTGAAAATGCGTTGGAACTTTTAGAAAAGGAAATTCCTAAATATAAAAACAAAATAAATTTTGTTCATCTTTGTTTTATGAGTGACCCCTTTATGTATGATTTTGATAAGAAAAAACCAATAGCAGAAATAAAAAAATTAACATTAAAGATAATTGAAAAATTAAATAGAGAAGGTATAAGAGTAACAACGCTGACGAAAGGGATTTATCCTAATGACATTTTAGACAGGAAAAGGTTTTCGGGAAACAATGAATACGGAATTACATTGGTTTCATTGAATAAGGAATTTAAAAACAAGTTTGAGCCTTTCTCAACACCATATGAAGCAAGACTCGCTTCTTTAAAAAAGCTATCTGATAATGGATTGAGGACATGGGTTAGTTTGGAACCATATCCAACACCTGAGCTTGATAAGACTTCAGAAGACATTGATAAAATATTAGAGAAGGTTTGCTTTGTGAACAAACTTATCTTCGGAAAATTCAATTATCGAAAGATTGCAGCAACCAAAAAAACTCTTTCAGTATGGAAAAATAACAGGGAATTCTATGAAGAAATGGTTAAAAAAGTGATAAGCTTCTGTAAGAAAAATAATATAAAGTATCATATCAAATTTGGAACACCATTAAGTAAGAATATAACAGCAAATATTTTTGAGGAGTGATTATGGAATTGAAGAATTTCTACCTTCCTGTTACAAAATCCGAAGATTATCTTGAAAATCCTGAAAAACAGGCTAAAGTCAAGGAATACGAATACCAAATCGACCAGATGGTTTAATATTGTATGGGTTGGCGGAAGAAGAAATAAAGTCGGTAGAAGTGCATAAATAATTATCAAGGAGGAAATATGGACAGAAATGAAGTACTTAACATCATAAAAGAAGCAATTTCTGACAAGAAAATACTATCAGTTGTATATCAGCATGTTTCCGACAAGAAAATTGTTCCGCATCAAATAGCGCCTTTTGATATTGGTACCACGAATCCGAAAACAATTGAAAAAAATAAAAATATGCTATATGCTTATTGCTATGATCACAAAGTTAATAATGAGTTATTAGATCCAAAGGTGATTGCATTTAATGTAAATAATTTTATCTCAATTTCAGAAACTGGAAAGGTTTTTGATCCAATAGAATTAACTGATAAGCATAGAGCAAAAACCGGTTATGATTATAGAAATTGTAAGTTTGCTATTATGCCAGAAAGAGATTGGTATAGATAAAACGAAAGTTATGAATCAATACAAAATTAATTTTGACCAGCATAAAGAATTTGAAGCCGGAAATATTAAGCCATTAATGGGTATATGCGGATTGTATTTTATTTTTCTAAAAAAGACTGAAATCCCTTATCCTTACGGAAAATCACGGTTGATTTATATTGGCATGAGTGAAAAAAGGACAAACAGTATAGGCAAGCGGCTTTTAGGTCATTATGATGGTTCGTCAGGAAATCAAGGACTCATTAATTACCGTGAAGTTGAAGGACTGTATTTTACATATCTTAATTTTGAGATGTTAAAACAGATATGGAATTTTAGAATAGAGGACTTGGAAAGTTATTTTATTTTGGATTTTGTCAATAAATATGGTGTTTATCCTATTTGTAATAATAAAAGTGGGTTTCAAGTACTAAAAAATGATTTCAATTTTTACTTTAAAATTGATTGGAAATATTTTGAAAAAGGAGGTTTCGAGAATGAATAGACCAGTAAAAAGCGGAAAAGAAATATTGGATGAATTTTTCAGTGGCATATTAAATATCCCTGATATAGATAAAGAATTAGCATCAGAAATTAAAAAGTTATATGATGAAGGTAAACTGACCAATATCAATTTGTCAAATAAACTTGCTTCTTTAAGGGAGGGAAAATTAGATGATAAAAATTAAATCTCTATTTATTAAAGGGTTTAGAGGAGTAAAAAAAGAATTACCACTGGAATTAAACTCTAAATCAGCCCTGCTTTTTGGAGATAATGGAACAGGGAAAAGTAGTATTACAGATGCAATAGAATGGTTTTATAAAGATTCTGTTGATCATCTTTCAAATGAAGAAATTGATCGAAAAGGCGGGGTAACTGCTCTTAGGAACATTTTTATCGCAGATACAGAAAAATGCTCGGTGGAGATTGATTTTACTGACAATAATTTGAATTCTCAAAAAAGTGTAATCTTAAAAAAATCCAATCTTGGAGTCGAAAAGTCTAACAACTCTGAGGTATTTAAAGGATATATTGAGAGTTCTAAAAATGAGAATCTTACTTTAAAGTATGATGATTTAACAGATTTTGTTTTATCTACAAAAAAAGAAAAATTAGATTCATTATCAAAGGTTATTGGTTTTACTAAAATTTCAGATATTAGAAGTGTTATGAAAAGAGCGGTAGGTGAGATTAAAAAAAGTCTAAAATCAAAAAATTATGATGATGAAATAAGTCAAAGAGAAGGCCAAGTAATGGAATTGTTGAATGAACGAGTTGTGTCGGATGAACAGTATATTAATAAAATAAATGAAGTAATAGAACCATTAAAACTGGACATTGTTGTAACTAAAATTGAAGACATAAATAACTTACTTTCTTTATTTAAAAAATCCGATGATTCCCCAATAATTGAACAGAGGGCATATTATAACAATGTTATTAGTAAAATGAGCGACTTACAGAATAGAATAAATAATTTAATAGGTTTATATGAAGAATATTACCAATCCTTTCAAAAAATAGTTCGGGATATTGAAACCTTAAAGAAAATTGCTTTGGGTAATCTATGGAGTGAGGGACAGAATGTTCTAAAAGGTTCTATTATGGAAAAAGATGAATGCCCATTATGTTTTCAGTCGAAATCAAGAGAAGAGTTAATGAAGGAAATTAAGTTACGTTTAGCAACACTGGATTCAATTAAGAAAAAAAAAGGGGATTTTGACGATGCGAAAAAAACTGTTCAAAATATATTAAACGAAATCAAAAATATAATTACTGGCATTCAATCTAATAAATATTTCAAGTTAGAGGAAAATAAGACTATCAGAGATTTCGTAAAAAGCCTTAAAGAATATATAACAATGGCCAGTAAGGAGCTTAGTATTGATATATTAAAAGGGCAAAGAGTGAAAACGAAAGACGAGATAATGTTTGATACGGTAAAAATAGACGAGACATCAGCATTTTGCCAAAAAAGGGATGAAATTCTTGCATCGCAGATAAAAGGTGTCAAAGTGTTGGAAGTTCAGAATGAAATTACGCTTTCACGCCAGGCGTACTTAGAAATAAAAAGGTTAAAAAAAGAAAAAGAAGTTTTAGAAAAGCAAAAAACTTCGCTTGTAATCATTTATAATGCATTTGCTCAAAAACAAAAAGAAGAATTGAAAACCTTTATAAACAGTTATTCTAAAGAAATAAATGACTATTATCAATATTTGCATCCCGGTGAAAAAGTAGAAAATATTGAGGTAAAAACAACAGAAAAAGATGATGAATTAACAGGTATAACAATAGAATTTAAATTTTTTGATAAAGATAATTCTCCGCCCCAAAAATATTTGAGTGAATCACATTTAAATAGTTTGGGAATAGCATTTTTTCTCACATCTGTAAAAGCATTCAATAAAAGGAATCAATTCCTTATTCTTGATGATATTATATCAAGTTTCGATTCGAATCACAGAAAAAGACTCAGCGATCTATTACTGAAAAACTTTTCAGATTATCAGATTTTTATTTTAACGCATGAACGAAATTGGTTCGATTATATGAAACATCTGGTACGCGGCAAAGCAGATTGGATTGTAAATGTTATCAACTGGAGTGAGTCCAAAGGGACGCATTTTGATGAAATACTTGTTGATATAAAACGAATAATAGAGCAAAATTTGACAGATAATGACAAAAGAGGGCTTGGAAATCTCATGAGAAAATATTTGGAAAAGTTGCTGAAGCAAATCTCTGAAGAGATAGAAGTATATGTTAAATATCGTTCAAATGAGTTGAATGAAGAAAG